>Ga0209606_1000447_pt1 | contig 61724 bp, 51 predicted proteins | sample AD_UKC057_MetaG_FD_184412 | JGI IMG/M metagenome (GOLD analysis project Ga0209606, IMG submission 184412) | Active sludge microbial communities of municipal wastewater-treating anaerobic digesters from USA - AD_UKC057_MetaG (SPAdes) (version 2) | ecosystem: Engineered > Bioreactor > Anaerobic >... | reverse complement strand
GCCACGGGAGGGGCGGCCGGCGCCGCCGGTTCCGGAGCCGCCGGTTTCCTCTGCATCAGCCGGGGGAGGATCACCTGGGAAAAGCCGCCGGCAAGCGGCATCCGGAGCGTCACTTCCACCGTTCCGTCCGAGAGGTAGTCCTGTTTGACGAGATGGGCGTCCTTAACCAGACCCTCCACCTGGGTGTTGATCACATCGCTCTCCACGGTGAAATCCTTGACCACCGTCTTGGAATCCACCCGGACCCCCTTCGTGAGTTCCAGGAGGTTGCGGTAGGCGTCGACCCGGGCCGCGCGGAGCGCGAGTGGGCGGGCCTGGGGCTTCCCGATGAACCTTTCCGGCGGGGCGCCGATGCCCACGGCCTCGATGTAGCCCTCCGACCAGTTGATCTTGCCCTTGCCGGCCATCTGCTCGATAATCTGCGTCCATTCCGGCATGCTCACCGTATCGGCGGCCAGGCCCGCACCGGCATACAGAAACAGGCCCGCCAGCAAAATCCCCATCGTCAGTACCCATTTTGACTTCATGACATCCTCCTTAACGGTTATGGAACCACCCACGGAAACATCCCCTCGGCAAACGCGACCCCCATGCGGCCGCATATCGGGCACGATAACAGAATCTCCCTCCCCTTTCAACGGGGAAAATTCCCCCCCCGAGGCTTATCTGCCCCGGAAGGCCCCGGCCTCCGGCTTTTCCAGCCAGGGCTTGATGTTGACATTCTTGTCCGGATCGCCCCAGATCAGACTGAGGTCCGGGGGCGCCTTCCCCCACCAGTTCTCGCGCGCATCGATATAGATCGAGGAAAAGATCTGCAGGGCGACGGGATTGTCGACAAAATTGTTCCGGCGGATCGACGGATTGGACATGCCGACGCTCTTGATCGCGCCCTCGCCGGCGTTCGCGGTGAAGGTGCTGTAGGAAATCCGGGGGGCCGCGTCGTTGCGGCAGAAGATGCCGCCCTGAGACGTCTGGGCAATCAGGCAGTGGGAGATTTCCGGGGCGCCGGCGTAGACGTCGAAGGCCGTGGCGGCGAATTTCACCTCGCAGTAGGCCAGGGCGCTGTTCACCTTCGTCTTCTTCGTGAAGCGGACGGCATTCGCATAGAATCCCGGCGCGGGCGTCGTCCCCGAGGCCGTGAAGACGATCGGCCGATCCGGGGTTCCCCGGGCCACGATGCCCCCGTCCGCCATGATCAGGGACGTGTTTTGATCGAACCGGATCTCCACGCCGGGTTCGACATAGAGGGTGGCCCCGCCGTCGACGGTGACATCCTTCTGGACCCGGTAGGGGCTGTTCGACAGGGTGAGCAGCCCGTCGGCCGTGACCGCCCCGCCCAGCGTCTGCGCCAGGATCGGCAGCGCGACCGGCTTCCCGTCGGGATAGGCCGCGCTCAGGACGGTGGCGACATCGACCCGGCCCCGGATCTTTTTCAGCACCTCTAGCCCCTGGGCGGTACCCCACCAGTTGCCGGACGCGTTCACCGCCTCCCCGGTCATCTCCGCCGTCATGTCAAACGGCCGGTTGTCGGTCAGGCTGTTTTCCGAAATGCGGGCGGGACTGCCCTTCAGGTCGATCCCGACGCCGCGGTTCTGCGCAATGACGTTGCGGGTGATGACGGGCAAGGCCGCCTGGACGACAATGCCCTCCCGGTCATTGTCCCGGATGCGGTTTTCCGCGAGTATAGGCTGGGCGCCGGACTCGACGATCACCGCCGCCTCTTTCTGCCCGTGAAGGGTATTCTGAACCAGGCTCGGCTTCGAGAAGGCGCCCGAGATCCGGACCGCCGTCCCGTTCTCGACGAATTCCGAGGCCTCGATCCGCGGCGAGGCGGCCATGCAGAGCACCCCGATGCGCGCCTTGCGGATGCGCACGTTCCGGAGGACGTTTTCCTTTTCCTTGACGTTCAGGAAGGTCATCCCCTCCCAGGTCTTTCCCTCCTCGGCATCGAAGGTGATGATATGCTCCCCGTCCCCCTGCGCCAGCAATCGCCCCTCCACCGTGATACCCGCCCCCGCCGAGCGGATTTCCGTGCCCGGCTCGATGGTGAGGCTGGCCTTGTCCCGGACGATGACGGGATTTTCGATCACGTAGGGGCTGGCGCCTGAATACCAGATTGTATCGGCCTCGATGGCGCCCGAGACGCGCGTGGGGCCCGGGGCGACGGGCATGCCGGCGATCACCCCGCTCCGCTCGCTTTCGTTCCCCGCCTGATCGACCGCGGAGATCTGGAAATAGTACTTCCGATCATTCGTCAACCCCGCATCCCGGTGCTCGTTCAGCTCCGTCCGGGCGATCTCGGCAAACCCGGTCAGGGGCGTCTGGCTCCGGTACAGCCGGTATCCGACCAGGTCCGCCGCGATGCTCTTGTCCCAGTTCAGCAGGACGAGACCGTTGCGGCCGACGGATTTGAAATTCTTCGGAATGTCCGGCGGGGTCGTATCGAGGGTGACCGATCCGACGGCGTCGACCCACTGGGCCGTATTCCCGGCGTCATCCACCAGATATCCGGTGATCGTGGCCTTCTGGACATTGTCCCCCGGCAGGACCTTGTAGACCCCCAGGTAGCCGCCGGGCTCGATCTCCTGCATGTCGATGCGCCGCCGGTAGTCGCCGATGTCGAAACGCGCCCGCATCTTCGGCGTCCCCTGGATGACGATCCGGACTTCATCCCCGGCCTTCTTGGGGAGGCCCTTCGTGTCCTGGGTCAACAGCGTGATCGTGGGCGGCTTCAGGGCCTCGGCCAGGGAGGGCGCCGGTATGGTTTTGACCATGTCGCGGAACAGATCGTCGCAGGCCCGGAGCAGCTGGACGTCTCTCATATTCAGGGACGTCGCCACAACGGTGGCGATGATCCCGATCGGCGTGGTCGAGACGCCGCCCTCGTGGATCCGGACCGTATGCTTCCCGCTCCAGAGGAAATGACCCGTCTTCGCGTCATACATCCGGACTTCCGCACCCACGGCGACCTGGGAATACAGAATCGCGAACAGCTTGTCGAAATCGGAGATCTCGCCCAGGACGATGGCGTCGACCCCCAGGATCTTTCCCAGCTCCTCGTACGGGGTCTTGTAGAGCGTGTCCGGATCGGTCAGGCCGGCTTTCGCCAGGAGGGCGTCCACCTTGTAGAGTTCCATATCCTGGTAGGGGATGGAGCTGAAATGGTTGTAAAAGCCCTTCCGCACCGCGTCGAACCCCTTCCCGCTTTTGGACAGATCGTAGAAGGGCAGGACGGCGACCGTCTTCGGCATATGCTCCTGCATGTAGGGGTCGATCTTGAACTTCCCCTTGTACAGGGCGATGATCTCCGGAGCGATGACCGTCGTCTTGGTGGCGACGACGCAGCTCTGCGCGGCCAGGGCCGCGAGAACCACTCCCAGACAGAGGGATAACCGCTTGAACGCGTTCATGGATGGCCTCCCCGAACCTCAAGACTGGACCACGGTGAGCAGGGCGTTCGCCCCGCCTGCGATCACGTTCCCATGCCCCGGATAGATCCGGACCGGCGCGGTCGTTTCCGACAGGAGCCGAAACGAACGCCGCAGCATGCCTTCATTTTCGTAAAAGCGATTCAGCCGGCCCCGTCCGTCCGGGGCGAAATTCAGGATCACATCGCCGCAAATCAGCTCTCTGGACCCTCCATGGTACAGGGAAACGGAGTCCTCCGTGTGGCCCGGCGTCTCGACGACCTCCCAGTCGTCGAACCCGAGGGGGTAGCGGATGTCGTTCCGTCCGCCCAGAAAGCGGATCCGCGACGCCGCGTACGGGAGTCCGGTCCACCCCCGCAGCACGGGAAGGGGAATCCCGGCCAGCGTTTCCAGGCACAGATGATCGAGCTTGCGCACGCCGCGGCAACTCCCGATAAACGCGGGGAAGAGACCGGAGCGCCAGTTCCGCATCGCGGGCAGCCGGCGCTCCCCCGTCAGGTACGCCCCGACGCGGTGATGATAGAGAACGGTTGTCGTCTCCGGGCACGCGCGGAGCAGCGCCCCTATCCCGCCGATGTGATCGATATGAAAATGGGTGGCGACGATCAGCTTGAGGGCGTCCGGCGAACGGCCCAGGACGTTCCGGATATAGCTTACGGCGTCCCGGGCGGCGCCGACGCTCCCGACATCGACCGCCATCAGGCCCTCGCGGCCCGTAACCACATACGTGCGGCAGAAGCCGCTAAACGGAATCGGATGAACCTCCCTCACGGTCCGTCCTTTCCGCGGTCACCGCGGGCCGGCATTGCCCCGGTTCAGGGGGCCTGCTCTTTCGCGTCGCCGCCCTTGGCGGGCGCGCCACCCGGCCCCAGTTCCACCAGAAACTCGCCCCGGTGCTGCGGAGAGATCCGGATGAATTTATAGGGAATCGCGACCGGCTCCCGCCCCGTGGCCATGGTGCGGTGGGTCAGGATCCAGACGGCGCCCGTCGTGGTGTCGACCAGAAAGGCCTGGTCTTCGTTTCCCGGCACCACCTGGTATTTCCCGACCGTATCCGCCGCTCCGGCGCCACAGACGCCGATGAGCCCCATCAACCCAAAGAAAACAAGAATCCTGCCTGCTCGATGGAATATCGGTTTCATCGTCTTCATGTCCCGCCTCATCCCGCTTGGATTAACGTCCCTCAATCAGAAGTTCCGGGCACGGATCGCTTTCCAGCCCGTCCTTGTCGACCGCCGTCACCACATAGGTTTTCTTTTTCCCCTTGGGCGGCCCCGCTTCGCTGAAGCGCGTTTCCTTGACGGTGGTGATCTTTTCGGTTCCGTACCAGCGTTTTTCATAGACGACGTAATGGACGATATCGCTCTCTTCATTGGGCTGCCAGGTAAGTTCCGCCTGACCACCGCTGAAACGCCCCTTCGCCGCCGACGGCGCGTTCGGCCGCGGCTTCGTCTGGATGCGGACGATATCGGACAGATCGCTCAGCAGCCCGTCCCGGTCTTCCGCCTGGATACGGTACTGGTAAACCGTGCCGTCCTTCAAGTTCTTGTCGATATGGGCATTCTTTTTCTCGACCGTCTCCAGACGGGAGAATTCCCCGCTCCCGGTTCCCTCGAGCCGGTAGACGATGTACGCCTCGCCATCCTGTTCCGGATTGGAATCCCAGGACAGCGGCGCCTGTTTCACCTGAAGATCGGCGGCCTTGAGCCCCAGCGGCTTCGCGGGTCGGGCCTTGGTGGTCGCGGAAACCGGATCCGTCAGCTCGCTTTCCACATCCACCTTGTTGAACGTCGTCAAGGCGTAATAGTACGCGGTGTCGTCCGCCAGCTTCTCCGGAGCGGCGGAGCCGGTATCCGTAAAGGCGTTGTTCGTTCGCCCGTCGATGCGTTTGATCATCAGGTACTTGCCGATCTTTTCCTTCGACCAGTAGACGTTGTAGCCGGCCACGTCCGGCTGCGCGCTGGCCGTCCACGCGAGGTCCACCCGCTTCACCAGGCCGCTTTTGGCCTGAAGCCCTTCCGGTTTCGGCGGCTTTCCCTTGGTGACGGCGGAGACGGTCACGGAGGGGGACGTCTCGATTTCGGTGTCCTCGACCGCCGTGACGCGATAGTAATAGCGGACCTGATCGGCAAGCCCCTCCGTATCCGTGAACTCGATTCTCCCGTCCGCCCGGGCGCTTCCCGCATCCAGTTTCCGGATCTTCGTAAAATCGTCCTCCTCGCGGAGGCTGCGATAGACGAAATAGCCTTTGATGAGGGGCGACGGAACGGGATTCCAGCTCAGCCGGATCTCCCGGATGAGATCGCCCTGGGCGATCAGGCCGGAGACGGCGGGGATGGTCGTCGCTTTCACGCCGCGGGAATACTCGCTCTCGAGGTTCTTCTCGTTGTAGGCGGTCACGCGGTAAAAATAGTCCTCCCCATCGGCCAGCCCCTTGTCCAGGTAGGGAACCTTGAACAGCTTGTCGAGCGTGGTCGTGGTGTCGACGCCGATCCCCAGGTCCTTGCCGAGGATATTGGCCACCTCGCGGTAAGGCCCCGGTTCGATCTTGGCGCGGTAGAGCTTGTACCCCTTCAGCTTCAGCGGGTCGTCGCTGCTCATGGGACTGGGCGACCAGATCAACTGGACGCTCCGCACGTGAGCTTCGGCGCTCAGAATCACGGGGGGGTTGGGGGTCAGGGCCGTTTCGGCCGGGATCACGGCGGAGAAGTCGCTCTGCTGCCCCCGCTGGTTGAAGGAGCGGATCTTGTAGTAGTAGGTCCTGTTCCGCTCCAGGCCCTGGTCGAGATATTCGGGGCGCGTCGCCTGACCGATCTTGGCGAAGGGGCCGGCCTCCGTGGAGCTCCGGAAGAGTTCGTAACCGGCGGCCGGCGCGTCGGGAGGATCCTCCCAGCTCAGGGCGACACGCATGTTCCCCGACCGCTTCTGGACGTTGACGGGTCCCCTCATCGCGGGCTTGTCCTCCGGCGGCCGGCTGGCGTTCTCCGCGATGGCCGAAACGATCATGGAGCCGAGCTTCCGGACTTCGCCCAGGAGACCGGCGTCGCCCAGGGCACGGACCTGGGTCTGGAAGATCACCCGTTTCTGTTCGATGTGCACCACCTTGCAGAGGATGGCGATGATCGTCCCCCGCTTCTGCACGTTGCCCACCACGATGACGTTCAACCCCAGGCGCGTCCCGATCTGGATGACATTGTCGATCTGGTCGTTCTGCTGCAGGTCGTTGAGACTGAGAAAGGCTTCCAGCTCCTTCCGGTCCATCAGGTTCAGGGAGGCTTCGGACTGCAGAGAGGTGGTCAGCATGTTGGTCACGGTGGTCCCGTAGCCGGAGGCTTCGATATTGACCGTGCCGAAATTGAAAACGGAGACCCGGGTCGCCGTGGGGGGCTGCGCCGCTGCCGGCGCAGGAAGGAAGAAAGCGATCATCAACGGCAGCAGGAAGAAGGATACGAACCTTCTGTTCTTCATGGTGGCCCTCCAGGCAGAAAAGCCCGGATCGAGGTCCGGGCTCTCCACGCTTCGCTTCGGTTATTTATCCTGCACCAGCTTGTCGATAAATTCCATGGATTTCTGTGAAATCGGGGTCGAGATGCCCTTCAGCTTTTCATCATAGACCGCATCGGTGTACCGTTCGACAGCCTGATCGATGTTGCGCCTCTTTTGCTGCTGCTGCCCCTGGTTGAAGTATTCCACCTCCAGGCTCTGGTAATGCTTGAGGACGCTCTGGCCCATCTCCGAGATCTTCTCGTTCGTCAGCTCGTCCAGAACTTCCACCTCCGTCGGAAGCTCGAGCGGATCGTGGGCGATGTTGGCAATCGCCACGCCGTCCTGGTACTTGTCTTCCTTGATCAGTCTTCCGGAAATGGTGTTGGTAAAGATGTTCTCCCCGGTCAGGGTGTCCACGAGCTTGTACGAGATCTCGATAATGGCGCTGACCTTGCTCGATCCCTGCTTGTAGGAGATGAACTGGTAATCCTTCTTTTTCACCGTCCGCGGGGGGGCGTGCTTGAGGTCGTCCGCGTTGGGCTTGGGATTCATCATCAGCCAGTCGGAGAACTCCGGATTGCGGACATCCTCTTCGTTGACCAGAACCTTGACCTGACCCAGGCTCGGCATATCCGTCGTCCGTGCGGAGAAGTGGAGGACGTCGCCCATGATGAAGGTATCGATCCCCCGCATCTTTCCCACGTTCTGGACCGACTTCACATCGACCAGCCCCGTCTGTCCCAGTTGCATCTCCCGCAGGATCGACTGAAGATTTTCCCGTTCGATGATCCGGAGATCCCCGCTCGCGCTCTTGTGCAGGAACGTGATCAGCTTGTTGGCGGCAATCTTGCCCGCGTCCTTGTCATTGCTCGGGCTGCTGAAGTCGAAAACGGCGATGGATTTCTTGAGCCGCTTGTTGATCCGGTCCTTGGTATCCAGAACCTTCTGGAACAGTTCCGGATAGGAGGGGTTGATGACCTCCACCTTCTGGAGCCAGACCAGCGCGTTCCCCCAGAGCTCCTTCTCCGAGTACTTGTCGGCCCGGTCCATCAGCTGCTTGCAGAAATTCCGGAGAAATTCCTTGAAAATGGGATCGTCCTGCAGCCCCGGGGCGTAGGTCCGGATCCGCTCCACCCGTTTCATCGCTGGGTAATACTTGCCCTGGTTCGTGAATTTGACGGCCTCGTCAAAGTAAAGCTGCCCCACCTTGGCCTTCATGCCGTCCATCTTCCCGGCCAGCTCCTGGTTCTCGGGCTGATATTCCATCGCCTTCTCATAGAGGATGATCGCCCGGTCCCAGTTCTGGGCGCGGCCCGCCTTATCGGCCTCCGTCAGGTAGTACTGGACGTTGTCGCGCGACTTCGCCTGTTCGGCGAGCGTGGACAGGTCGTAATAGTTGGGATTGATGTCGACGGCCGCCTTGAAGACCTGGGCCGCCAGTTTCCACTCCTCCTGCTTGCCCAGGGCAATACCCTGCTGGTACAGGCTCTTCACCGCCTCCTGCTCGGAGCGGACGAGCCGGTTGCCCGTGTCCTCGTAGTTCGGAAAGAGTTTGTTGACCTGCCTGAGCTTGGTCAACGCCGCGGGCCAGTCCTCCTTCTGCATGTCCAGATCGGCCTGGCTGTAGAGGGTTTTCAGTTTTCCCTGAACCGCCTCCATCTCCCCGCTGACTTCCTGCTTGAACGCGACAACGGTCTTGTTCTGGGGGTCCAGGCCGGCGGCGATATCGGCCTCCTTCAGAACCTGTTCCAGGGCCGGGACCGTCATGTCGGGGGACGCGGCGGCCAGGAGCTGCCGGGCCCGCGCCAGGTGAATTTTCGCCGCCTCCCGTTTGGCATTCTCCAGGGCGTCCTTGTACTCGGGGTTGTCGGGCGCTTCACTGACCGCCTTCTGGAAATAGATGATCGCCTCGTCCCAGCGCTGGCTGCCGCTCAGATCCTGGCCGACCTTGTAGCTCTCGCTGACGGCGCATCCGGCAAGCAAAAGCAGGACAAACAATCCCGAAAGCATCCGTGTTCTCATCGCCCGTTTCATGATTCCCTCCCTGTGATGCATCTTGACCGTCGTTTCCGTTCCACGAATCCCCATGGGGCCGGAAGAAGACTTCCTTATCAGGGGACCAGTTTCGCCTCGATCCGGTTCTGGGTGATTTCCGTGATTCTCAATTTCCGCTGGTTGAACGTCATGGCGGCCAGGTCGTCGGCCACCCCCTGGGTATTGCCCTTGATCTCGAGATCCAGTTCGGCCTGCCCATGGGCATAGGCGCGCTGATAGACCTCCCGGAATCCCCTCACGTCGTTTGCGATCTGTTCCTTGAACTGCAGCAGATCCTGGTAGGCGTCAAACCCGGTCACGATCAGCTTCACGGTCACCGCATTGGTCAGCTCCGATGACCAGCGCTCCATGATTTCGTCCGTCATCTTCTTCGCCAGGCTGTCCGAGGCGTCCACCGTGATCTGCTTGATGTCGTCGCGCATTCCCGGGGCCGATCGTGTTTCACTGTCCGTCGCCAGAACCTCGCCCGTATCGACATTGATGACCTTGGTCGAGACGATCACCTTGTTCGTCGACATTTCGATCTCCCCGAACCGCGACGTGCTGGACGACGCCTCGACGTCGCCGACGATCAGGACCTCCGCGCCGTAGCGCTGGCCGACACTGGCCGCCTCCCGCTGATTGAGCGCCAGCCGTTGAAGATTCTCGCGCTCCATGCTCTTCTTGTAGGTATCGGCGTCGACCAGCTTGAACCCCTGGGACAGGAAATAGCGGGACATCGCGGACTCGGCAACGGCGTCCTTCTGCGCCCGTCCGCTGAAGAGAAGCATCAGGCGGGGTTTTTCCTTGCGGGCCATGATGAGGTTCAGGGCGGCAAGGCGGTCCTTCAGTTTTCCCATCCCCACATCGGCCTCGATGGTGACTTCGTACATGTCCCCGTCGCGCCGTTCGGAAACGACTTTGTAGGTGTTGATGAATCCCTTCGACTCGGAGAGGATCCGGTCCATTTTGACCTGAAAATTCTCCACCTCCGTACTGCTGGAAATCATGACCCCGACCACCCGCTCCACGGCGTTGCGCTGGGCGCTGTCGATCGCCCTGTCGCGGGCGATGTCCACGCGGTTGTTGCTGACGGCGGCCATCCCGTCGGCCATGACCCGGTTCTGGGCATACAGGAGGCCTGTCCCCCCGAAGATCAGCCCCACGAGCGTCATGAAAAGTATGCATTTTCTCGTCATGCCAGTTCGCGTCCTTTCCCGCCGCCGTTCCCCGGCGGCTTTGAACGGTCGTTCCGCTCGGTAAATCGGCAAGTTAACGAGCCTGCACTGCGTATACTGAAATCTCCCCGGGGTGTCAAGGCTTTTTGACGGACGGGCAGCGCGGTTCCAGTCCTGACCTGGAGGACAGGCAGTCCTGAAGCGCCAGCTGCCAGAACCGCATCGTCCGGCCCGTCGTCCGGAAAAACTTCCGGTTGCTCAACACGCTGTAGGCCGGACGTCTGGCGGGGCGCCCCAGCCGGGTTGACGCGACGGGGCGCACCGCGACGTCGGTCAGGCCGGCATGGGCGAGAATCGTTTTCGCAAAGGCGAACCAGCTGACCTGTCCCCGGTTCGTGATATGGAAGATCCCCCGCCGGTCCTCGGAGACCAGCCGTTCGACGGCTGCCGCCAGATCGACCGTGTAGGTGGGAGAGCCAATCTGATCATCCACGACCTCGAGCGTCCGCTCCCGCCGCGCCGCCTCCAGGATGGTCCGGACAAAATTCCGCCCGCGGCGCCCGTAAAGCCAGGCGGTCCGGATCAGCAGGAAATCCGGCGCTTCTTCGATCAGGTAACGCTCCCCGGCCAGCTTAGAGGCGCCGTAGACGTTCAGGGGATTCCCGGCATCCTCCTCGACATAGGGCTGCCCCTGGGTCCCGTCGAAAATATAATCCGTGCTGAAATGGACGAGCGTCACCCGACGCTCGCGGCAGGCCAAGGCGACATGCCTGACCCCCTGGGCGTTGACGGCAAAGCACAGGTCCGGATTCGCCTCACAGGCGTCGACGTCCGTGTAGCCCGCCGCGTTGATCACGATTTCCGGATCGCATTCCGCGATCGCCGCCCGGCAGGATGAGGGCGACGTGATGTCCACGTCACCGGCGTCCCGACCCGATACATCGTGACCGGAAGCGGCCAGACGGAGCGCCAGGTCGCCCCCCAGCATGCCCTGGTGGCCCAGGATCAGGATCTTCATGGCTGTGCGTACCTGACTTCCTTCAGAAAAAGACCGCAGGCAGGCGCCGTCATGCCGGCGCGGCAACGGTCCCTGGCCTGCAGGATCTCCCCCACGGCCTCGGGGGGATGCTTGCCCAGCCCCACATCGACCATAACGCCCATGATGGTGCGGACCATGTAACGCAGGAAGCCGTCGGCCTCGATGCTCATCTCGAGGATGTCCCCGGCCTCGCCGGTCAGCGCCGCGTCGAGGACGGTCCGGATCCGGTCGCGGCTTTCACAGTGCACGGTGCAGAAGGAGGTGAAGTCGTGGGTGCCCAGAAAATACGGCAGCGCCTGCCGCATCCGCTCGACGGCCAGGGGGCGATGGATGAACCACGCCCGACCGCGCTCGAAAACGTCCCGCACGGACCGGTTGACGATCCGGTAAAGATAGACCTTGCTCGCCGCGTCGAAGCGCGCATGAAAGCCCTCCGGCGCCTCCCGGAGATCCGTGACTACGATGTCCTTGGGCAGAACGCTGTTGATGCCCTTCAGAAGATTCGCCTCAGCCAGGCCGGACTCGGTCCGGAAGTGGGCGACCTGCGCCAGGGCATGCACGCCCGCATCCGTCCGGCCGGAGCCGATCACCGTCGCCGGACGGCCCGTGATCCGGCCGACGCTCTCCTCCAGGACCTGCTGGATGGACAGGCCGTTGAGCTGGCGCTGCCAGCCGTGATAGCGGGCGCCGTCATACGCGATCACGATCCTCAGGGTCCGCATGCCATCCATCCCTCGGGGGCCCGGCCGCCGTTTTTTTCATGCAATTCCGCCCCCGGGTGACACCCGCTTCGCCATGCCCCGGATGCGCGGGGATGCGCCAGAGGTGAATCCGCGCGCGCACGATCGGGGAAGGCCTGCGCCGAAAAGAAAAGGGGAAGTCGCACTTCCCCTCCCCATCCAGGCCGCGGCATCCCGAGCACCTCCGTCAGGATCCGCACCGATCGAGGGCCTCGATCCCCGGCAGGGCCTTTCCTTCCAGCAGTTCCAGCGAGGCACCGCCGCCCGTGGAGATGTACCCGATCTTGTCGCTTTCCCCCGCCCGATGGATGGCCACGTCCGTATCGCCCCCACCGACAATCGTCAGGGCATAGGAGTTGCCGACGCTGTGCGCCAGGGCGTAGGTCCCCCGGCTGAAGGCGTCGATCTCGAAGACCCCCATGGGACCGTTCCAGACCACGGTCTTGGCGTTCCCGAGGGCCTCCGTAAACAGGGTGATCGTCGCCGGACCGATGTCCAGTCCCATCCAGTGGGCGTTCATCTCCTGCACCGGCACGATCTTGGTCTCCGCTTCCGCCGTCATGGCCTCGGCGATGACGCAATCGATGGGCAAATAGAATTTGACGCCGTGCTCCCGGGCCGTTTGCAGGACGTCCAGGGCCGTGGGGATGAGTTCGTCCTCCACGATGGATTTTCCGACCTCGTAGCCCTGGGCCTTGAGGAAGGTGAAGGCCATCCCGCCCCCGATGATCATCTTGTCGACCTTCCTGATCAGGTTGACCATGGCTTCGAGCTTTCCCGAGACCTTCGATCCGCCGATGATGGCGACAAAGGGGCGCGCCGGCTTCTCCAGGGCCCGCAGGAAATAGTTCAGCTCCTTCTTGATCAGAAAGCCCGCGCCGCAGACCGGTACGTGCCGGGTGATGCCGACATTGGAGGCGTGGCTGCGGTGGGCGTTGCCGAAGGCGTCGTCGATGTACACGTCGGCATAGGCCGCGAGCCGCTTCGCGAAGGCGTCGTCGTTGGCCGTCTCTTCGGGATGAAAGCGGAGGTTCTCCAGCAGGGCCAGGCAACCGGGCTGCAGGCCGGCCACCAGGGCGTCCACCTCCGGACCGATGCAATCCCCCGCCAGACTCACCTGTTTGCCCAGAAGCCGCGACAGGCGCCTGGCCACCGGGGCGAGACTCATTTCGGGCACCACCTTGCCCTTGGGCCGGCCCAGGTGGGAGATCATGATGATCTTCGCGCTTTCATCCAGGGCGTAGTTGATCGTCGGCAGGACGGCGCGGATGCGCGTGTCGTCCGTGATGTTCTGGGAGCTGTCCAGCGGAACGTTGAAATCGAAGCGGAACAAAACCCTTTTCCCCTTGATGTCGATTTCATCGATGTATTTCATGGATCCTCCTTGCCCGGCGTCTCGAAAAGGGTTATAAGGGCCGTGCCTGCCGGAGCGGCCCGAATCCGCGACCGCCAAGATTTCCTTGGCGTTTTTATGAGGTTTTTACTGCGGATCGCTACGTGCGCTGCTATATAACACGGCGGCATTCAGGTCAAGATGAATTGCGCCGCTCTGCGGAAGGCGCGACAAAAATGGAAAAAGGATGACAGACGGCATGGAAAAGGAACTCAAGAAAAGCGCGACACGGGAAAAGATCGAGGCCTTCGAGCAAAAGCGGGCCGCCCTGATGGGGATGGGCGGCGCGGGACCGATCGCCAAGCAGCACGAGGCGGGAAAACTGACCGCCCGGGAACGCCTGGCGACGCTCTTCGATCCCGGAACCTTCCAGGAGGTGCAGCTCTTCGTCAGGCATCGCTCCTCCCTCTTCGGTCTGGGCGACAAGGAGATTCCCGCCGACGGCGTCGTCACGGGTTTCGGTCAGGTCAACGGACGGACGGTTTTCGCCGCCGCCCAGGATTTCACCAGCGCCGGCGGGAGCCTCGGCGAAATGCATGCAAAGAAAATCTGGAAGGTCATGGACATGGCCCTCGCGGCCCGCAAGCCCTTCGTCTCCCTGAACGATTCCGGCGGGGCCCGCATCCAGGAAGGCGTCCCGTCTCTCGAAGGCTACGGCGGCATCTTCTACCGCAACACCCTGGCCTCCGGATACATCCCCCAGATCACGGCCATCATGGGCCCCACCGCCGGCGGGGCCGTGTATTCCCCCGCGCTCACGGACTGGGTCTTCATGGTGAAGGAAAGGAGCTACATGTACATCACGGGTCCCGACGTCATCAAGGCGGTCATCGGGGAGGAGGTGACGCACAATGATCTGGGCGGCGCCGTCGCCCACGCCACGAAGAGCGGCGTCTGCCACTTCGCCACGGACAGCGACGAGGATTGTCTCACGAAGGTCAGGACCCTGCTGTCCTATCTCCCGGACAGCTGCCACAGCCCGCTGCCCGTCCGTCCCTGCACCGACGTCCCCGACCGGGAATGCCCCGAGCTGGACACGATCATCCCGGACAAGTCGACCCGGGGCTACGACATGAAGAAGGTCATCGCGGCCGTCGCCGACAACGGCGAGTTCTTCGAGCCGCACGAGCTGTGGGCCAGGAACATCACCGTCGCCTTCATCCGGATCATGGGCCGGCCCGTCGGCGTCATCGCCAACAACTCGCGCTTCAACGCCGGGGTGCTCGACACGCACGCCTCGGACAAGGCCTCCCGCTTCATCCGGTTCTGCGATGCCTTCAACATCCCGCTTCTGACCTTCGCGGACGTGCCCGGCTACATGCCCGGCACCCAGCAGGAGTGGTCGGGCATCATCAGCCACGGCGCCAAGCTGCTCCACGCCTATTCCGAGGCCACCGTGCCGAAGATCACGGTCGTCACCCGCAAGGACTACGGCGGGGCCTACATCGGCATGTGCAGCAAACAGCTCGGGGCCGACTACGTCATGGCCTGGCCCTCGGCGGAAATCGCCGTCATGGGCGCGGAGGGCGCGTGCAACATCATCTACCGCCGGGAGATCGGCGCGGCGGAGGATCCGGCCGCGCGCCGGGCCGAACTCGTCACCGCCTACGAGACGCAGTTCAACAACCCGTACTTCGCCGCGAGCCTGGGCATTATCGAAGAGATCATCGCCCCGCGGGATACGCGCAAGCGGGTCGTGGCGCTGCTTGAGGCCCTCGAAAACAAGCAGGAGTCCAGGCCCGACAAGAAGCACAACAATATCCCCCTGTAGGGGATGGCCCTTTGAAATCGAGGTTCCTCCGTGCGCCGGACCTTTACCCCCGGGACCCCTCGCCTTGATCGAGGGGCGCGGGGGGGCGGAGGGAAAACGCTCGCCGGCGCGCGCGGAGGACGGCGTCCCGATGCCCCCGCCTTCACAGCGTGGCCGCCCCTCCTTCCCGGGGAAGGAACGCCGCAAATTCTTCGGACGATCGCGCCGTCCGGCGCGTCACCCATGAAATCTCCGCTTGACTTTCCGACGCGTTCGGAGCAAAAGATGAAGCCGTTCCGTTCAGCTTCATGTTAGAAAATTTACAAATCGACGATCTTCATTTTTCATCCGGACAGCGCTTGATTGACAAACCGTAGAGGGTTCAGGCTTCCCCCTCCGGTTGGGAAAACAAGGACTGGCGAGGGTTTCCCGTCATGCCGCTGCATCAGGCAGGCATGGTTTTCCTTCCGCGCACACGAGATTTCAAGCGTGAGGGTCACGTGATGCCGGCTGCAACTAATCCTTGAATGAACGCAAAATTTTAGTATATAATGCAACATCGCTTTTTTCGTGGATGAGAGGAAGGACACATCAATCGGACTGAACCCAAAAAGGATCGGTGACGCATGATGGGCAAATTATTCCTCGATGTCTTAGGCAATAAGGAGCTTGTCGACGGTTACCAGATTGAAGACTCCATCGCTCAAAAATACCACTTGATCCCCGGCTCGATCTGTCCGTTTACCGGCTTGCGTGTGGAAATCTTATCTCCCCAGCAAGTTCACGCGGCGGAGAAAAAGGCCGCGCGCCGGAAGATCATCAAACCGGCGAGAAGCGTTCCCGTCGCAGGAATACAGAAACGCGAATCCCCCCTGACCCCAAAAAAGAAAAACCATTCCACGGCCGGCACCATGATTTCAGGTGTTGCCGCTCGCCCGAAAGCGACGGGCAAACCTATTCATCCTGGAGCGTCTCACGATTCCGCGCGCGGGAAGTCACGGTCCATCCAGACCCCCACGAAGCGGGATCGAACATTTAAAAAGGAGGAAGGACGAATGGCGACAGCAAAGAAGGTTCAGGCAAAACCGGCGAAGGCCGCGGTCAAGGCCCCTGCCAAGGCAAAGGCTCCTGCGAAGGCGCCGGTGAAAGCCGCAGCGAAACCCGCCAAAGCCAAGGCAAAGGCGGGAGCGAAGGCCCCGGCCAAAGCCAAGGCGTCGGTCAAGGCAAAAGCGGTGGCAAAGGCCCCGGCCAAAGCCAAAGCCCCGGCCAAGGCCAAGGCGGTCGCGAAGGCCCCGGCCAAAGCCAAGGCGCCGGCCAAGGCCAAAGCGGTCGCTAAGAAACCGGCCAAGGCAAAGAAGTGATTTTGACCCGCAGCGGATGAACGTCCGCCGGGAACCTGACCCGGTGTCGGGATTCCCGGCGGATCGTACCCGACCGCGCGGGGGCGGCAGGACGGCAATGGAGGGGGAACGGGCGACCGGGGCGTTGTTCCCGTGGGCCCAGGGGGTGTCGCGGCTTTCGGGCGGCCGACGCCCCGTCGGCTCCCGATCCGAATCCGGGACCCTTCAAAAGGACTCCCGAAGGACGCGGTCCAGTCGCTGCACCACGGCTTCCCAGCCCAGCGCGGCCATGATCCGGTCCAGCTCCGGCCCTTCCGTCGCCCCCGTCACGGCCGCCCGCAGCGGGAGATAGAGCGCCCGCCCCTTGACCCCGGCCTGTTTTCGCAGCGCCTTGAGGGAGCGCGCAAAGACCTGCTCGTCGGGCGGGAGATCGGCCAGCAGCAGGTCGCGGAACAGCCGGATAACCCGGCGGGCGTCTTCGTCCATCAGCACGGTGCGGGCCTCGTCGTTCCAGGTGTGCCGTTCGTCGAAGAAGACATTCAGGTGACGGGGGGCGTCCGCCAGCGTCATCCAATTGTCCCGGACGGCCTCCACCAGGGCCATCAGCCATTTCCGATCCAGCCTCCGGACGTCCATCCCTTCCCGCTCGAGAAAGGGCAGGACCCGCGCGGTCAGGTCGTCGAGCGGCATCCGTTTCAGATAAAGCGCATTGAGCCAGGCCAGCTTCGCCTCATCGAAGACGGCCCCGCCCCGCCCCGTCCGGTCGAGGGAAAAATCGCGGATCAGGGATTCCTGCGCGCAGATTTCCTGTTTCTCCGTGAGCGAGCTGCCGAGAATGGCCAGGTAGTTCGACAGGGCCTGCGGAAGAATGCCCCGCTCCCGGAAGGCGCGGACCGACACGGCGCCGTGGCGCTTTCCCAGCTTGGCCCGGTCCGGACCCAGGATGAGGGCGTGATGGGCGAAGACCGGGGGATCGAACCCCAGGGCCCGGTAGAGCAGACACTGCAGGGCGGTGTTGGAGAGGTGGTCCTCGCCCCGGATAACGTGGGAGATCGCCATCCGGTGATCGTCCACGACGCAGGCGAAGTTGTAGGCGGGAATGCCGTTGGACCGGACGACAATAAAATCCCCCAGGGCCTCGCCCCGGAAAGACATCTGACCCCGGATCAGATCGCTGAAGTCCACGGGACCCTCCGCCACGCGAAACCGGTAGGCGGGGCGGCGTCCCTCCCGTTCATACCGCCGCCGGTCGGCGTCCGTCAACTGCCGGCATTTCCCGAGGTAGCGGGGCGCCATCCGCCGCGCCAAGAGGGCGGCCCGTTCCGCCTCCAGCTCGGCCTCCGTGCAGTAGCAGGGGTAAACCCACCCGGCGTCGACGAGCCGCGCCAGATGTTCCCGGTACAGATCGAGCCGCTCGCTCTGCCGATAGGGGCCGCAGGCCCCCGCGCGATCCGGGCCCTCGTCCCAGTCGAGGGACAGCCACCGGAGGTCCTCCAGGAGGTTGGCGATGAAGACGTCCTCGGTCCGGTCCCGGTCCGTATCCTCGATGCGGAGGATGAAGGCGCCACCGGTATGGCGGGCGAAGAGCCAGTTGAAGAGGGCGGTGCGGGCATTGCCGATGTGGAGATCTCCCGTCGGCGACGGGGCGAAACGCACGCGCGGCGTGGCGGCTCCGGTCATCGGCCGCACTCCCGCACGGTCGCGACGGCGAAGACGGCCACCCCTTCCTCCCGGCCGACGAACCCCATGCCCTCGTTCGTCTTGGCCTTGATGCTGACCCGGCCGGCGTCCAGGCGGAGCGTTTTTGAAAGATGTTCGATCATGGCCGGGATGTGCGGAGCCAGTTTGGGTTTCTCCATCAGGATCGTGGCGTCAAGATGGACGGCCTCGAACTTGTTCTCCTTCACGAGACGGCCGACCTGCGCCAGGAGGGTCAGGCTGGACACGCCGCGATAGGCCGGGTCCGAATCGGGAAAGAGGCGCCCGATGTCCCCGCCTCCGACGGCCCCCAACAGGGCATCGATCACGGCGTGGATCAGGGCGTCGCCGTCGGAGTGTCCGAGCAGCCCCCGGGGATGGGGAATGTCCACCCCGCCGAGGATCAGGCGCCGCCCCGAAACCAGGCGATGGCTGTCGTACCCCCAGCCGACGCGCTCCGGCAACCCCGTTGCGCCCTCCCCGCTCTCCCTTCCCCGTTTCTCCAGGAACCAGCGGGCCCAGTCCAGATCTTCCGGGGTCGTCATCTTGATGTTCTGAGCGAGTCCGGGAATCATCCGCACCCGCGTTCCCGTCCGCTCGACCAGCGCGGCGTCGTCCGTCCCGTAAAATCCTTCGGCGGCGGCCCGCTCATGGGCCCGCCGAATCACCTCCAGGCGGAAGGCCTGCGGGGTCTGGACGAGGCGCAGCCTCTCCCGGGGCAGGGTCTCTTCCGCCCACCCCTCGGCATCGGTTGATTTCACGGTGTCCCGCACGGGAATGCCCGTCGCGACGGCCCCCCAGCGGACCGCCCCGTCGATGGCCGCCTCGACCAGCGCCGGCGTCGCCAAGGGACGGACGGCATCGTGAATCACGACAATGTCCGTCGCATCCGCCCGGACGGCCGCCAGCCCCCTTGCGACGGAGTCCTGCCTCTCCCTGCCTCCCGCGATCACGCGGTGGACCTTGTCCAGGCCGTACCGCCCCACGATTTCCGACCTGACCCGCGGCACATCCGCGCGGGGCACGACCAGGAGAATCTCCGTCACCGCGGAGACGCGGGAAAACGTCTTCAGGACATGGACGATCACCGGCAGGTCGCCCAGCGGGAGGTACTGTTTGGGCCGGGCCGCTCCCATCCTCCTGCCCGCTCCGCCGGCGGCAATGATCGCCGTCACGTTCATCAAGGCCGCGTCGCCGGGGGCGCCTCCGGCCATTCGTCGTTTCACGATTTCGCCCCCAGGGTAAACATCTTCTTGTCTTGGGCCAGCCCCTTCATCTCGGAGAAAATCATCCGTCCCGCGGTGGTCTGCAGAACACTGGTCACCTGGACATCGACGAGTTGCCCCTGGAACCGCTGGGCGTTGTCGACCACGATCATCGTGCCGTCATCGAGATAGGCCACCCCCTGCCCGGGTTCCTTCCCCTCGCGGATGATCTTGACCGTCATCGACTCGCCGGGCAGAACGATCGGTTTGACGGCGTTGGCCAGTTCGTTCACATTGAGGATCTTGATCCCCTGCAGCTCCGCCACCTTGTTCAGGTTGAAATCGTTGGTGATGATCTTTCCCTTTTTCTCCCTGGCCAGGGCCACCAGCTTGGCATCGACGCCCTTGATCCTTGGAAAATCCTGATCCAGTACTTCGATCGATATGCCTGAGGCGCGCTGCATGCGGTTCAGGATATCGAGCCCCCTCCGGCCGCGGGAGCGCTTCAGGGAGTCCGAGGAGTCGGCAATGTACTGAAGCTCGTCGAGCACAAATCTCGGGACGATAAAATTGCCGTCGATGAACCCCGTATCGCAGACGTCGGCAATGCGGCCGTCGATAATCACGCTCGTATCGAGGATCCGGCAATCGACGGGCTCCTTCGGCGCGTGGAGTCCGAACACGTGCAGCTCTTCGATCTTGTTCGATCCCAACACGAGCCCCAGATACCCCATGGTCACGGTCAGCAGGGCGTAGATCCAGGGAACGATCTGACGTTTTTCACTGATATTGGTAACAAAACTGAGCCCGTAGGCAAAAAGAAACGCGATAAGCAGGCCGATGAACATGCCGGCGACGCCGCCGAAGATCACCCGGATGGAAACCTTGCGGATCGCCTGTTCGATCTGGATGACGCTGAGGGCAACGATGAGGCCCGCCACCAGACCGAGCAGGGACGTGGGAAATCCCCAGTCATAATGATAAACGATGAAGTAACCGCTGACGGAACAGGCCAGGAGCAGCAACAAGCGAATAATCAATCCCTTTCACCTCCTTTCTTTTCGAAATCGCGCGGACGGTTGAAACCGCCGCCCTTTTCAAAGAACGGGCGCCCTAACCGGGAAACGGGAGCAAACGAGGTTCCCCGTTCTCCCGTGCGTCCGGAAACCTCTCGATGCGGCTGAGTCGGGACTTACTGAACGGGAAAGATCCTTTTCAGATCCTGTTCGATCTTGGTCTCTTCGGTATTGCAGGCCACGGAGATCTCCTTGATCAGCAGACTCTTGGCCGTGTCCATCATCTTCCGCTCGCCGAACGACAGATTCTTGTCGGACTTGAGGATGAACAGGTCACGCAGGACCTTGGCGATTTCGAACACCGACCCGGTCTTGATCTTTTCCAGATACTCCCGGTGCCGTTTGTTCCAGGTCTGCTTGTCGATGGCGGCGTCCTTGTTGCGGAGGATTTCGTAAATCTTGGGAATCTCTTTCTGGGAAATGACCTGCCGCAGGCCGACCGATTCGGCGCTGCTCGTGGGAATCATGATTTTCATGCCGTTTCCCATGATCTTCATGATGTAAAAAGGCTGATTGCTCCCCATGAAGTCGCGATGTTCGATGGCCTCGATAATTCCCACGCCCTGTGCCGGGTAAACCGCCAAATCCCCAACCTTAAACATCCGATTACACCTGCCTTTTATTTTGAAATTGGTAGGTTATCACATTTTGACTGCCGCGTCAATCGCAAATCGCGGTGCGCCAGGTTTCCGCTGTTAAATGTACCGGTTCATGATCCCGTCCAGTTCCCGGTCCAGGCGGGCGGGGTCCCCCTCGCAGTAGGCGGCGACGATGTCCTGCAGGCGCCGGTAGACCCGCCCGTCGGCCAGATCGTCGAGACGCCGGTACACCCCCCGGCGCCGCCCCAGGCGGAAGATGCGCCGGTCCTCCTCGGGCAGGGCGAAGTAGCGGTCCACCGTCGCCAGCAGCCGCGCTTTGTCCTCCGGGAGTTTCCCCTCGAGCTCCTCCATCAGATTCAGGATGTGATCGCTGACGAGGGTCGTTTCGATGCCGTCGAGCGCCTCGATGAAACAGCGGATTTCCATGAGGATGTCCTCGTCGCCCAAAGGCTCGAACTCCCCGCGCGTCATCAGGTCGTGAAGATCCGTCCCGGGCACGACGTGGAGGGTCCGCAACCGCACGAACTCCGGATTGATCCGGTTGATCGCGTCGGCCGTCGCCAGGGCATGCTCCCGGCTCCACCGGCGGCCGCCCAGTCCGGGCATGACGTACTCCGAAAGCGATAGGCCGGCGGCCACGATGCGCTGCCCCCCGGTGACATGGTCGGCGGCCGTCACCCCCTTGCGGATGAAGGCCAGCAGCGGATCGTACCCGCTCTCCATGCCGATGTGGATGCGCGTCAGACCGGCCTCCCTCAGTTTGCCGAGATCCTCGACGGACCTCCGGGCGGCCGTATGGGAACGGGCGTACGTCGTGATGCGCCCGACGGACGGAAACCGGGCCTTGATGAAGGTCAGCACCTCGGCCAGGTCGTCCGTTTTCATGATCAGGGAATTGGCGTCCTGCAGAAAAACGGAGGCGGCGCCGAAATACAGCCAGGCGGCCACGCTGCGATAGCCGTCGTCGACGTCGTCCTCCCGGCCATAGAGCCGGTTGACCAGGCGATCCGTGATCCGTCCCCCGTCTCCCTGCTGCCAGGACCACTGGCGGATCTGAGCGGCGATCTCGCCGATCCGGGTGATGTCCTCCTTGATCTCGTCCACGGAGCGCAGGGAAAAGGCCGTTCCCCGGTAGGTGTGACAGAAGGCGCACTTGTTCCAGGGGCAATTCCGGGTCACCCGGATCAGGAGGCTCCTGGCCTCGCTGGGCGGACGGATCGGTCCCTGTTCGAACATCTCGTTCACGACTGAACCTTCCCGGAAACGGGGCGCACTGGAAAAACCCGGGGATCAGGGGAGGAAAAACATCGGGTTGCGCGCCTTGTTCCTGTAGCGGATTTCAAAGTTCCAATAGGGGTCCCGCCTCTTCTCCGGTTTTCCCGTCAGGGCGATGATCTCGCCCCGCTTGACCCGCTGGTCACGCTGGACCCGGCGGTTCCTCAACTGGATGTACACCGTCTTGAAGTCGTCGGGGTGTTTGAGGATCACGGTTTCCCCGTACTCCCTGAGGGTGTCCGAAAAGATCACCGTCCCGCCGGCCGCGGCCAGCACCGGCGTATTCTCCGGGGCGTCGATTTCGATCCCGTTGGCATTGAGCCCGTTCGGCTGGATGCCGAATCGCGTCCTGACGGGCCCCTTGACGGGCCACATAAACCGCTGGCGCTCGAAGCGGATGTCTTCGGAGGGGGTTTCCGGCGACGGGAGCGGGCGGGCTGCCGGCGGTGCGGCGTCCCGTGGCGGGGATGGACGGGCCTGGACGGCCACGCCCCCGGGATCCTTTCCCGGAAGCGCCTTCCCGCCGCCCTCCGCGGCGGGCGGCTTCGCCGCCCCGGACGACGGCGAGCGCGCGTCCGGAACCGCCTGCGTCCGGGGCGCCTTGCGCACAGGCGGCGGCACGGCCGGGGCCGCCGCGACCGGCTCCGGAACGGACGGCGCGGGCTCCTGAATCTCCGGGAGATCGATGTCATGGATCTGGGTCGCCCCGGGGATGAACAACGCACGGCCTTCCGAGATCATGTCCGGACGGGTGATGTTGTTGTACTCGGCCAGGTCCTGGACGCTCACCCCGTAGATCCGGGCGATGACGGAAAGGGTTTCGCCACGCTGGACGCGGTGATAGACGCCCCGGGACGTCTCCGTCCGGTCGAGATAGGCCGTGCAGGCGACCGTACACGCCAGGAGCGCCAAAAGAACGAATGTCCGTTTCACCGCGGCCCTCTTTCCAAAGATCGGTCCCCGTCGCCGGACGGCCGGAGGTGTCAGGCCTGCCATCCGTGCTCCCCGATCAGGCTCACGAACCGGCAGCCGCCCAGATCTTCCTGCTTGATGTCGCCGGCCTCTTCCGATTGCCGGACCACCCGGATCAGGTCCTGCGTGTGGCGATCCCCGACCGGGATGACCAGACGTCCGCCCACCGCCAGCTGCTCGACGAGAATGCGGGGAACGCGCGGGGCGCCCGCCGTCACGATGATCGCATCGAACGGAGACTCTTCCCGCCAGCCGTACGTCCCGTCGCCGATCCGGATCGCGACGTTGTAATCGTCCAGGGCGTCGAGAATCTTGCGGGCCCGGCTGGCCAGCGGCGCCACCCGCTCGATGGAAAAGACCTGATCCGCCAGCGCCGCCAGCACGGCCGTCTGGTAACCCGACCCGGTGCCGATTTCGAGCACCCGCTCGCGCCCCCGCAATTCCAGGGCGGCCGTCATCAGGGCGACGATGTAGGGCTGGGATATGGTCTGGCCCGCATCGATGGGCAGCGGATGGTCGAAGTAGGCCTGATCCCTCAGGGCCTCGTCCACGAACAGGTGCCGGGGAATCGTCTCCATGGCCTTCAGGACCCGCTCGTCCCGAATGCCCCGGGAGCGGAGCTGGGTCTCGACCATTTTTTTTCTCTGTTTCGTGTAGATGTCCATCATCCGTCCTGCGGCACGGCCTTCTTCGGAGGAATGCGGTATGCCGCCTCCACCCAGTGGTGGCGGCGCAAACCGAGGGCCTCGCGGGTCACGATCAGGTAGTAGTAGCGCAGCTTCGCCTCCTCCCGGACCCGATTGTACCGGTGGATCTGCGCATCGATCTCCCGGCGCAACCGCAGCCGCTGCGCCTGGCCCTCCCCGCCGCCCGGCGGGCTTGCGGCCTGGACCGGCGCGAACTCCCCATAGCGGCCCTCCACCGCCGCGATCTCTTCCTCGATCCGCCGGAGGGTGTTCAGGGATTCCAGGACGCGGGTGCCGGCCCGACCGAGGACCTCCGCCCGCTCGCGCAGGAATTCCTCCTGCAGGATCTCGTCGGGGCTTTTCGGCTTCGACATCTCTTGACAACTCAACCCGTTAAACGCGTCAGACGTAACACCTTATCACAACGCGCCCCATTTTTGCAATCTCGAAGGCAGCCGGGAGCCGCCACACGCCGGGATTTCCCCTTTACAGCCCCGGGATATTCGGCTACAGAAGACACGCGGAACGGACGGCGGGAATCGCCGCAGGGCCGAGCCGTTGCACTTCCGGGAACTGAACCGCGAGGAGGATTGAACCCATGTCGAAATGGGCGGGCGATGCGCTCTCACAGGCCGTGCGCGAGGGCTACCGGGCCGGGCGCGAAGATGAAACCCTGGAACCTCTCGTCCTGGTCGATGGACGGGGAACGCCCGTCGGACGCTTCAGAAACGGCGACGCCGTCATCTTCTACAACATCCGGGGGGAGCGGGAGATCGAACTGACGCGCAGCCTCACCGAACCCGGTTTCCCGGAATTCCCCGTTCACCCGGACCTCGCGCTCCACTTCGCCACGATGATCCGCTACCGGGAGGACCTGAAGGCGGCGGTCGCCTTTCCGCCGGACGCGGTCGTCGCCGACACCCTGAGCGAAACCATCGCCCGCCACGGCCTGAAGCAGATCAAGATCACGGAGGCGGAAAAGGCCGTGCACGTCGGATTCTTCCTGAACGGGAAACGGGATGAACCCTTCGACGGGGAAACGCGCCACATCGTCCCGACCCGGAAGGATGTCGCCCTCTTCGACGAGGCCCCGGAAATGTCGATCGCGGCGGTCGCCGAGGCGGTCCTGGACGCGATCCGCGATGACGCGTATGCCTTCATTTTCGCCAATTTCCCGAATGTGGACGTCGTCGGGCACATCGAGAACGAGGCGGCCATCCTGCGGGCCGTCGAGGCGGTGGACCGGAACCTGGGCCGGGTTGTCGAGGCCGCGACCCGGGCGGGCCTGACGGTGGTCGTCAGCGCCGACCACGGCACCGTGGAAAAATGGCTCTACCCCGACGGGACGATCGACACCGGCCACACGGACAGCCCGGTGCCTTTTCTCCTCCTCGATAACGACGGCCCGGCGCCCCTGCGTCCGTCGGGCGAACTCACGGACATCGCCCCCACGGTCCTCGAGCGGATGGGTCTTCCCGTGCCCGCGGCCATGACGGGCCGATCGCTCCTGGCAGGCCCCCGCTCCGGGCGGAAGCCGGCGCGCCGGCTTCTGCTTCTCGTCCTCGACGGCTGGGGCCACGCCCCCGACGGCCCGGGCAATCTCATCTCGCGCGCGCAAACGCCGAACATGGACCGCCTCCGTCAAACCTGTCCCCCCGCGCTGCTCGCCGCCGCCGGCGAGGCCGTGGGGCTCCCGGAGGGAACCGTGGGCAACTCCGAGGCCGGGCACCTCCACATCGGCGCGGGCCGCCGCATCTATGCCGACCGCGTCCGGATCGACCGGGCGATCGCCGACGGGTCGTTCTATTCGAACCCGGCCTTCCTCGGCGCCGTCCGGGCGGCCAGGGACGCGGGAACCGCGCTTCACCTGATGGGCATCGTCTCCTTCTTCAGCTCCCACGGGTCGCTCCGGCACCTCTTCGCCCTGATGGACCTCGCCCGCCGGGAGGGCGTCCGGAACGTCTTCATCCACGCCATGCTCGGCCGGCGCGGAGAAAAGCCGGAAAGCGGCGCGAACTATATCCAGGAGATTGAAACGAAGTGCCTCGCCGACGGCCTCGGCCGGGTCGTCTCCGTCATCGGCCGGTACTGGTCGATGGACCGCGAGGAGAACTGGGACCGCATCGAGAAGACCTACCGCATGCTCGTCTACGGGGAGGGCGCGCCCGTAGCGGAAAGGGGATGAGCCGTGGAAGCGACGATCAACCGATCCGTTCTCGCGCTGGTTGAAGGCGACATCACGGAGCAGGAAACGGATGCCATCGTCAATGCCGCGAACGAACGCCTGGCCGGAGGCGCCGGGGTCGACGGCGCCATCCACCGCGCCGGCGGACCGTCCATCCTGGCGGAGTGCCGGCAGATCGGCGGCTGCCCCACGGGCCAGGCCGTCATCACGACGGGCGGGGACCTCAAGGCGCGGTACGTCATCCACACCGTCGGCCCCGTCTACCGCGGGGGCACGCGGGGCGAAGCGGAGCTGCTCGAGAGCGCCTATCGGGAATGCCTGAAGCTGGCCTCGAAAAAAGGCCTGAAGAGCATCGCCTTCCCCGCCATCAGCCTGGGAATCTACGGCTATCCCCGCGAAGAAGGGGCGAGGATCGCCCTGAAGACGTCGATCGAGTACCTGAAGGCCCACGAAGACATCGCGCGGGTCCACTTCGTGCTCTTCGGCCGGGACATGTTCGACCTGTTCCGGGGGGAACTGCGCAAGCTCCTGTAGCGCGCGGCCCCGGCCGCACGGCCGCTTACCGCTCCCGTTTGCGGGTCACGTCGCGCTTGACCGCGTTGACCGTGTCCATCAGGACGGGGAAGACGTTTTCGCGAAAATCGCCGGCCACGACGACAAACATGACGTCGTCCCCGACCGCGAGCGTCCCCTCGCGGACCTCGGCGAGCACCTCGATGATCCCGGGACGCGCCTTCATCTCGGCCAGGATTTCGCCCAGGCGGGCGCGATCCGCCGTCACCTCGAGCCGTGTCACCGGCGCCCCGTCCCGCGATGTCCCCCGGGCCACGCCGTTGTGGCAGAGAATCATCCCCACCCGGTGATACTCCGGATGGGCCTTGACCTGTGCGATCAGATCCATCAGGGCCATGCCCGTCACCTCCCCCTGGCCTTCCTTTCCCCTCCGCGCGGAGGGGCCGCTTTTCCAATGGCTCTTAGCACAAAAGGCCGCAGACCGGAATGGAATTTCCGTTGACATTGCGGCCGGCTTTCCCTATCGTGACCGCCGGCGACGCATCCTTCCGGGAAGGCCCGGGAGCGGCGCCGGGGAGACCTGCCATGAACATGACCGTTTCGATCGCCCAGATGGCGGTGGCCACGGCCGATCTGGAGACGAACCTGAAGAAGGGCGAGGACTGGATGGCCGAGGCGGCGCGCCGGGGGAGCGAGCTCGTCTGCTTCCCCGAGCTGTGGACCACCGGCTTCAACTGGGCCGAAAACGAGCGCCTCGCCCCCGGCCACGAACGGGTGATCGCGCGGCTCGGCGACCTGGCCGCTCGATACGGACTCTGGATCAACGGCTCGATCATCGCCCTGAACGAACGGGGACAGGTGTCCAACACCTCGGTCCTGATCGATGACGCGGGCCGCATCGTCGGCACCTACCGCAAGACCCATCTTTTCACGCTGATCCACGAGGAGGCGCACATGGCGCCAGGAGACGCGCTGTGCGCCGTGGACACCCCCTGGGGGAAGGCCGGGCTGGCCATTTGCTACGACATCCGCTTCCCGGAGCTGTTCCGCACCTACGCCCTGAAAGGGGTCCGGTTCACCCTGACGCCGGCGGCGTTTCCCGCCCCCCGGCGCGAGCACTGGAAAACCCTGCTGCGCGCCCGGGCCATCGAGAACCAGATGTTCATGATCGGCGTCAATCAGTCGGGACGGGAGGATTTCGGACCGGACGGCGTCGTCGCCTACGGCGGCGCCTCCGCGATCATCGATCCGTGGGGGGAGGCGGTCGTCGAGGCCGGCGACGTCGGGGAGGCGCTGCTGACCGCCACGATCGACCTCGACCGCGTCGAGGAGGTCCGCGCCCGGATGCGGGTCCTTTGCGACCGGCGGCCCGATCTGTACGAACTGGGATAGATCCGGCCCCGCCGTCCATCCGATCCCGGCCGGCCCGGACAGCGACGTTCCCTCTTTCGAGATAGTGCTTGACTTTCTCGACCGATCCCGATAGAAGAACTCCGAGTTTGGGGTGTTTTCCATCCTCCGGTGGGCGGTCAGGAGGTTCCTCCCGCCGGTTGAAGACAGTTTGGCGTGCAAGGCAAACCACCATCATCTCCGGAGCATTGGTGGTTTTTTCTTTCTGTCGCGATGGCCATCCAGCCCTGAATCACCCCGCGGGGGGGGCCCGTCATGCCGGAAGGTCGAGACGGCGGGTGCGGGGAATGAGAAGCCGGCCGCCAGCGTGAGGCCGTTGTCAGCGAACTTTTTGGAAGGGAGTGGATGTCATGAACAAAAAATTATACGTGGGCAATCTGACCCACAATGTCACCGAGGACGATCTCAAGGCGAACTTTTCCCAGTGCGGGAATATCGTCTCCGTGAACATCATCCGCGACAAGTTCTCCGGACAGTCCAAGGGGTTCGGATTCGTCGAGATGGAAACCGAGGAGGCCGCCCAGGAAGCGATCAAGAAGTTCAGCGGCGGTCAGCTGGACGGAAACACGATCGTGGTCAATGAAGCCAAACCCAAGAAGGATACGGGAGGCAGCGGACCCCGTCGCTTCGGCGGCGGCGGGGGCGGGGGCGGCTATCGCGGGGGCGGCCGTCGTTATTGAGACGGTCTGCGCCGGACCACACAGTCGGATACCGGGGAGCGCTGCCAGGCCTCCCCGGTTTTTTTTGTGTCGCGAAGCCGTCTACCCGTTCAGAAAACAGCCGTTCGCGTAAATCACGACCTTCTCCCCCGTGGTCAGGTGGGCCGTCACGGTCTTGTCCTCGGTGTTGACGAGGTCCCAGTGCAGGGCGGAATCGTTGAACCCCAGCTCCGCCTTTTTCTCCTGTGTCAGGGCCGCCGGATCGCCGCGATAGGTGTCCGAGTAGGAGGCCCCGACCGCGATATGGCAGTTGCCGTACCTGCCGCCGTGGTTTTCGTCAAAGAGGGTCTCGGCCATGAACCGGTCGATCCGGGAGAAGCGCCGGTCCGTCAGGGAAAACTCGCCGAGCCGGCCGGCGCCCCGGTCGATGGCCAGCTGCTTCTTGACGAAGGCCCCGCCCGTGGCGGCCTCGCTCTTCACGACGGATCCCCTGCGGAACGTCAGGCGCACCCCCTCCACGTAGTTGCCGCTCCGGAAGGAGGGCTGGTTCGCGTAATACGTTCCTTCGGTTCCGCGCCAGTCGGGCGACAGGAAGACCTCGAAGCTGGGGATGTTGTGGCCGGAGACGCCTGCCCATTTCCGCTGCCCGCCGGGGGTGACGGTCAGGTCGATGTTTTGGCCCTCGACATGGAAGGCCTTCACCGACAGGGCGTTCAGCCACCGCTTGATCTCCCGCATGTCCCGGAAGATCCGCTCCCACTCCGCCACGGGGTCCTCCCGGTCCAGGTAGCAGGCCCGGATGAGCTGCGCCTCGTAGGCCTTCAGCGTGGTTCGGGCCTGGCGGGCCAGCTCCGCCGTGGGCAGGATGCAGAGGGTCCAGCCATACTGCCCCCGCTCCTCCCGCCGGTCCAGGATGTCGCGCAGGGGCTTTCTCGAAACGAGGACCTTGCCGATCCTCGCCGGATCGACGTCCTTGAGGTGGGTCACGGAATCCGGCGCCCGCAGGAATATCCGGCCGTGGATGTTTTCGTAAAGCTCGCGATCGCCCGGCGCGAGGAAGGTCAGCTGTCGCGCGCCGCCATACGTATAGAAGCCCCGCTCCATCTTCACCGTGAGTCCGGCCCGCTGGACCGGATTCATCCCCCGCGCCAGGATTTTTGCATGCAGAATCTCCGCGAGTCTCACGGCGGCGGGGTCGTACTGCACGAGGACAATGTCCTGTTTCCGGAAACGGCCCTTCCGGGCGGTCTTGAGCCCCCAGAGGAGCACCTCCGCGTAGCGATCCAGTTGAACATCCGTCAGCATCGTTTCCTCCCCCTTCCGGCAGCGGCCTTCCCCGGTCCCGCCGTTCCGCTCCGCGCCCGGGCGTGCGGCCCGCGGCGACGGGATCGCGGACCTGTATATACCATCCTCTCCCCGATGAAAAGACGAAAGGCGGTTGGCGTGATCGCGCCTCCCGTCGCTCCCACGCGGAAGGGGTTTGACAACCGGCCGATCGTCGTTAACTTAAGCCCCGACGGAAGCGGGAGGAAAAGCGGCCATGAAGAAGTTCGTGATCCTGGCGACGATCGCCTGCCTGGTGCTCCCGGGGTGCGACCCGGGTCCCATTCAATCGACGGAGGTGAATCCCATGGGGAAAGCGGATCCCGTGATCCGGCCCGCCACGTTCGCCGGCGGCTGTTTCTGGTGCGTGCAGGCCGACTTCCGGAAGGCGCCCGGGGTCGTGAAGGTCGTCTCCGGCTATACGGGGGGCGAGGGGGAAACCCCCACGTACGAAACCTACGCGGACTCCGGGCATGTCGAGGCCGTGCAGGTCTGGTACGACCCCGCGCGGACGTCCTACGAGCGCCTGCTCGACGTGTTCTGGCGGCACATCGATCCCACGGACCCCTCGGGACAGTTCGCGGACCGCGGGCCCCATTACCGGAGCGTCATCTTTTACCACGACGCGGAGCAGCGGCTCGCCGCGGAACGGTCCCGGGCGGCCCTGGGGCAATCCGGGCGCTTCTCCCGGCCGATTGCCACGGAGATCCTCCCCTTCACCCGCTTCTACGAGGCGGAAGCGTACCACCAGGACTACGACCGGAAAAACCCCCTCCGCTACAGGGCCTACCGCTACGGATCGGGCCGGGAACGGTTCCTGGAAGAGACCTGGAAAGCGGGACCCGCCGCTGCGGGGACACCGCCGGAGACGCCCGACGCCCGGCCCGACAAGGCGGCCCTGCGGAAGCGGTTGACGGCGCTCCAGTACCGGGTCACCCAGGAGGAGGGCACCGAACCGGCCTTTCAGAACGCGTACTGGGACAACAATCGGGAGGGGATCTACGTGGACGTCGTTTCCGGCGAACCCCTCTTCAGCTCCCGGGACAAGTACGATTCCGGCACGGGCTGGCCCAGCTTCACCCGGCCCATCGCACCCGGCCGGCTCGTCGAAAGGGAGGACCGGGGCCTGTTCATGCGGCGCACCGAGGTCCGGAGCCGGCGGGCGGACTCCCACCTCGGCCACGTCTTCCCGGACGGGCCGAAGCCCACCGGCCTGAGGTACTGCATGAACTCGGCCGCGCTGAGATTCATCCCGAAGGAGGACCTGGACCAGGAGGGCTACGGCGACTACCGGAAGCTGTTCGAACCATGACGCGGACGATCGACGGGCCCGGACGGATCGGGACCGCGCCCCCCCGGAGTGTCCGGATTTTGAGGTTGCGCAGAGGTCCCGATCTGTGCCAGTAAGGGCCATGCGCAAGAGAACCCGACCCGGAAAGCTGCAGCGGCTCGGCGACGTCCTCGAAAAGGTCCTGAAGAAGCAGGCCGTCCCCCTGCCCGCCCGGGACCAGGAGCTGATCACCGCCTGGCGAAAGGCCGTCGGCCCGCAGGTCGCCGCCCAGACCTTTCCCGACCGTCTGCGCCGCGAGACCCTCTATGTCCGGGTCTCGACCTCGGTCTGGATGCACCAGCTCCAGTTCATGAAGCAGGACATCCTCCCCAGGATCAACGTCCTCCTGAAGGCTCGGGAGGTCAAGACCCTCCACTTCTCGCTCGGCGAGATCCCGCCTGTCCCGGCGCCGCCCGGGGATGCGCTGCCGGAGAAGGCGGTCCGGCTCAAGGCCCGGGACCGGAAAATGATCGAGGAAAGCACCGCGCGGCTCCGGGACCCGGAGCTCCGGGACATCTTCCGGCGGGTGATGGTCAAGGAGATCAGCCGGCGCCGCCTGAAAGAGTCGCCAGATCGCTGAAGATCGCCTCGACCGCGGCCGTGTAGCGCCCGTCCTCGCCGTAGAGAACAAGCGGGGACAGAAGCCTCAACTCCTCCCCGCCCCCCTGGATCCCCTCCACCAGGACGAATGCGCCTTCGGACGCCGCATGGGAATAGACCGGGAGCAGGCGCTTGGGCTCCAGACGGGCGGCCCGCATCCGCACCACCAGTTCCGCCGCGCGGGAGGCCGGATAGATCAGGCTGACGGATCCCTTCGGCTTCAGGGCAAAGGCCGCCGCTTTCAGAAAGTCCCCGAGGGATCCCAGAATCTCGTGCCGGGACCTGGCTCGCTGGGGATCGTCGTTGATCCGTCCGGCGTCGAGGCGCCGGTAGGGGGGGTTGAAGACGACCGCATCGCAGGCGCGCTCCGGAATCGCGCCGGCGGGCCGACGGACGTCCGCGCACCGGATGTCGACGCGGCCGTCGAGACCGTTCGCCTGAACGTTGCGCCGGGCGAGATCCGCCAGCTCCGGCTGGATCTCGATCCCGACGAGGCGCGTGCCCGGCCACCGGCGCGCCAGCAGGACGGCGATCACGCCGCTGCCCGTGCCCAGCTCCAGGACGGAGGCGCGGTCTTTGAAGCGGACGAAATGGGCCAGGAGCAGGGCGTCGATGGAAAACCGGTAGCCCTTCTCCGGCTGGAGGATCGGGAACCGGCCGTCGAAGAGGACGTCGAGGGTTTCCCCCGCCTTGAGCAGGGACTGAATGTCCGCGTGCGCCACGGTCTGCCGCTTTGCGTCCCCCGCCTCCCGGTCTTCCACGGATCCTCCCCGCACCGCGCACGCCCCGCACCCGCCCCGGCGCCTCTTCGGGACGCGGAGGGCGCGGCGCGTTCAGGACGCGTTCCCCTTCACTCCGTATCGTCGAGGCTGTGGACGAAGATCCCCGAGCGGAGCTTGGGCTCGAACCAGGTCGATTTCGGGGGCATGGTCCGTCCCGCGTCGGCCACCCCCATCAATTCCTCAAGGGTGGGCGGGAAGAGGGAGAACGCGACGGCATACCCCTCGCGATCCACGCGCCGCTCCAGCGCCTCCATGCCGCGGATCCCGCCGATGAAGTCGATCCGCCCGTCGGTGCGCGGGTCGTCGATGCCGAGCAGCGGCCTGAGCAGGTTCTCCTGGAGGATGGACACGTCCAGGGCGGCCACCGGGTCGCCGGCGTCGTAGGTGCCCGGGCGGGCCGTCAGGCGGTACCAGCGGCCGTCGAGATACATGCCGAACGCGTGGCGCTCCCGCGGGGACCTGTCCCGGAAATCCGGGCTGACCGAAAAGTGTTCCCCGACGGCGGCGAGGAACGCCTCCGCCGTCCGACCCCGGAGGTCCCGGACGGCCCGGTTGTAATCCATGATCCGGACCTGGTCGTGGGGGAAGAGCACCCCCAGCATGGCGTTGTAGCCCTCCCGGCCCCGGTGTTCCGGATTGCGCTCCCGGCGCATGCGCGCCACCGCCGCCGCCGCCGCGGCCCGGTGATGGCCGTCGGCGATGTAGAGGGCCTCCACCTGCGCGAACTGACGCTTCAGGTCATCCACGACCCCGGCGTCGCGGATGACCCAGACGGTGTGGACGATGCCGTCGTCGGCGGTGAAATCGTACTCCGGCTCCCCCTCGGCCGCGCGGGCCAGCAGCGCGTCGACGGCCTCCCGGGCGCGGTAGACGATGAAAACGGGGCCCGTATGGGCGTTGACCTCGTCGACGTGCCGGATCCGCTCGGTTTCCTTGTCCGCCCGGGTCAGCTCGTGTTTGCGGATGAGGCCCGCCTCGTATTCGTCCACGCGGGCGCCGGCGACGAGACCGTACTGGGCGCGGCCGTCCATCACCTGCCGGTAGAGGTACAGGCAGGGCTCGGCCTCCCGGAAGAGAACGCCGTCGTGGAGCATCGCCTCCAGGCGCTTCCGGGCCGACGCGTAAATCCGGGCATCGTCGATTCCCTGAACATCCGGAACGTCGACCTCCGACTTTTCCACATGCAGAAAGCTCAAGGGGTTGGCGCGGGCGAGGCGTCCGGCCTCCTCGGCATTGAGGACGTCGTAAGGGTAAGAGGCGACATTCTTGACAAACGGCTTCCGCGGCCGAATGGCCCGGAAGGGAACGATCACGGCCATAATCCTGCACTCCTGACGGCAAAACGTGTCCTGCAGGCGCCCCGGAAAAACATGACTCCGTCCCGGCAAAGCGCTTGCATTTCCGAGGCGGCGAGTCTATGGTCTTTTCCCAAAATGGTCAAGAAAGGATTTCGGGGGATGGCGACCCGCGTATTCATCCACGGACTGGAAAGCACGAGCCAGGGCACCAAGGGGGTTTATTTCCGCACCCGCTATCCCGACATGATCGTCGAGGACTTCCCGGGGGACCTGGATGAACGGATGGCGAAGCTGCGGGGGCTGCTCGCGGGCCGGACGGACCTCATCCTGGTCGGCTCCAGCTACGGCGGACTGATGGCCGCCCTGTACGCCTGCGAGAACGAGGCGGCCGTCCGCCGGCTCGTCCTGCTGGCGCCGGCCCTCGACCTGGCGGCCTTCGCCCCCTGCCGCCGCTGCCGCCTGACGATCCCCGTCACGCTGTACCACGGCTCCCGGGACGACGTCGTCCCCCCCGACGCCGTCAGGACCATCGCCCGGGAGGTCTTCACCCGCCTCGACTACCGCCGGGTGGACGACGACCATCCCTTGCGCGAAACCTTCCCCACGCTGGACTGGGACACGCTGCTTCGCCCTGATTAATTTGCTTGACAAGCCTCCCCCAATCCCCTAATATGCCGTCCTTATTAGGCAAATTGAAGACCGGCCGCGAGAGGAGACCGTGCGGCGCCCTGCCCGCCCGGAAGGACATCCATGTACTCCAAGAAAGTCGTCATCCGCTATACCGCCGACATCGTTGAGCAACCGCTCATCTATCAGCTCGTCAAGCAGTACGACCTCGTTTTCAACATCCTGAAGGCCCGCATCTTTCCCCGCCGGGAAGGCGTCATCGTCCTGGAGCTCACGGGCACGCGGGAGAATTTCGATCAGGGGATCCGCTTCCTGAGGGAAAAGGGGCTCAAGGTCGAACCCCTGTCCAAGAGCGTCAGCCAGAACCCGGAAAAGTGCGTCCACTGCGGCGCCTGCACGGGGTTTTGTCCGACCAGCGCCCTGTACCTCGACCGCGCCACCATGAAGGTCCTCTTCGAGCCGGAGAAGTGTAACGGGTGCGAGCTGTGCGTGTCGGCCTGTCCCTCCCGGGCGATGGAGGTCAATCTCTTTTAGGGATCATTTGCGCTCCGGGGACGGCGGTTGCTGCGGCGTCCCCTTGAGTGTGTCGAGGGTCCGGGAGAGTTCCTTCCCCTTGCCGTAGATGTCCCGGCCCGTCCGATAGGCGCCCTTCCCCTTTTCCACCGCGCTCTCCGTCCTGGCCTTGGCGCCCTGCAGGGTTTGCTTCATCTTCTGGGGCATGGTGGCCGGATCCTGGAAGTAGTAGTAGCCGGCCAGGCCGAACAGGACGAGCACCACGAGCAGGGCCAGCTTGACGAGCTTCTTCAGTATGAAATAGAGGATCAGGAGGGCGCCGAAGATCGCCACCAGGATGCCGGCCGGGGTCGAAAGGTAGTGGAAAACCTGTTCCATGATCATTCCTCCTGGGTCTTGGCGCGGGATTTTACCGGAAGCCGCGGACAAAATCCAGCACTCCTTTCGGACCGGAAGGGGCCGCGGCGGGCGGCCGCCGGGTTAAGGCCTTGACAAAAGCGGAGCGGCTCTTTAGAGTTTGAGGCCGACCCGCGGCAGGCCAAGGTCCCCGCCCGGGCAAGGCGGGGCGATCCCGCGTCCCGCCGATTCCGGCCTGGGGGGTCCCGGCCGGCAGGAGGCGCCGTCGAATCGGAAGGAACCCATCGCGGAATGAGGATCTCGGTCGTCACCCTCGGGTGCAAGGTCAACCAGTGCGAATCCGCCGCGCTGACGGAGGCGTTCGCGGCCCGGGGACACACGGCCGTCGGGCCGGGTGAACCGGCCGACGTCTGCGTCGTCAACACCTGCACCGTGACCGGCCGGACCGACTACCAGTCCCGGCAGATCATCCGGAAGGTCGTCCGCGACCATCCGGACGCCACCGTGATCGTGACGGGCTGCTACGCCCAGACCCGCCCGGACGCGATCGCGGACATCCCGGGCGTCTCCCTGATCGTCGGGACGGGGGACAAGGAACGCATCCCCGACCTGGTGGCGGAGCCGCTTGGCGAAAGACCCGGCCGGATCGTGGGGGACCCGGCCGGGATCCGAGCCTGCAGCGCCCCCCCGCTCGACCACTTTTCCGGCCACACCCGGGCCTTCCTCAAGATCCAGGACGGCTGCGACGCCTTCTGCAGCTACTGCATCGTCCCCTACGCGCGGGGCCGGAGCCGCAGCCTGCCGGAGGAGGACGTCCTGGAGCGCCTGCGCCGCCTGGGCCGCAACGGCCATCGGGAGGTCGTCCTGACGGGCATCCACCTCGGGGCCTACGGCCGGGACCTGGCGCCGCCCACCGATCTCGCCCGCCTCCTCCGGCGGGCGGAGACCGCCGCGCCGGTGGAGCGACTCCGCTTAAGCTCCCTCGAACCGCTGGAGACCGAGGGCGTTGCCGGGGCGATCCGGGACGGCCGCCGGGTCTGCCCGCATCTGCACATCCCGCTCCAGAGCGGCGACGACGGCATTCTGGCCGCCATGAACCGGCACTACGACAGCGCCTTCTTTGCCGGTCTGATCCGCCGCCTGCTCGACGCGATCCCCGATCTCGGCGTCGGCGTCGACGTTCTGGCCGGCTTTCCCGGCGAATCGGAGGCCGCCTTCCTCCGGACGGTCGCGCTGCTCGAGGCCCTGCCCATCGCCTATCTCCACGTCTTCCCCTACTCCCGCCGGCCCGGCACGGCGGCGGCGGACCGGCCCGGCCAGGTCCCCGAGGCGGAGAAGAAGAGCCGGTGCGAGACGCTGCGGGCGCTGGGCCAGAGAAAGCGTGAGGCCTTCGCGGAGCGCTTCGCCGGCCGGACGCTGTCCGTTCTGATCGAGGAGAAGCGCGACCCGGCCACGGGCCTGAAGCGGGGCTTCTCGGAGAACTACATCCCGGTGCTGGTGGAGGACGGACCGGGCGCCGCGGCCCGGCGCATCGTTCCGGTCCGGACCGAGCGGGCGTCCGCGGGCCGGCTGTTCGGAAGGGTGGCGCCATGAACGAGGAGCGCATCCGGGCCCTCAAACAGTGCGAGGAGACGCTCCGGTACCGTTTCCGCGACCTCTCGCTGCTCGACCACGCCCTGACCCACCGCTCCTACGCCAACGAGAACGCGGCCCTGGGGATCAGGGACAACGAGCGGCTGGAATTCCTGGGGGATGCCGTCCTGGAACTGTGCATCAGCGACCTGCTCATGAGGCGCTTCCCGGATCATGCGGAAGGCGACCTCACCAAGCTCCGGGCGGCCGTCGTCAACGAGCGCCCCCTCGCCGAGCTGGCCCTGCGGCTGGACATCGGCGCCCGCCTGCGGCTGGGCCGGGGCGAGGCGGCCAGCGGCGGGAGCGCCAAGCCCTCCCTCCTGGCAAACGCCCTGGAGGCGGTGATCGCCGCCGTCTACCTGGACAGCACCTATCTGGAAACCCTGGCCTTCATCGGCCGCCTGTTTTCGGCCGCCATCGCCGAAGGGACGCAGGCCCTGTTCTATCAGGACTTCAAGAGCGCCCTGCAGGAGATCTGCCAGGAGCGCTACCACGCCATTCCCCGGTACACCGTGGAGGCGGCGGAAGGGCCGGACCACGACAAGATCTTCGAGATCCGCGTGGCCGTGGCCGACGTCCTGACCGCCACCGGCCGGGGCCGGACCAAGAAAGAGGCGGAACAGGAAGCGGCCCGCAAGGCCCTGCATGCCCTGGACGCCGCCTGAAGGGTCGCGCATGGACAGGCCCCTCATCATCCCGATCTTCATCCCCTACCAGGGTTGTCCCCGGCGCTGCATCTACTGCAACGAACACATCGCCGCCGGCAGCCCCCAGCCGCCGCCGACCGCCGCCGCCCTGAAGAGGCAGATTCTCGCCAGCCGCCACCGGACGCGGCGTCACCCGCCCCGGATCGAAATCGCCTTCTACGGCGGCACCTTCACCGGCCTGGACCGGGAAGCCCAGGCGGCCCTGCTCGCCCCCGCCACCGCCTGTCTCAGGGAAGGCCTCGTGCAGGGCATCCGGATTTCCACCCGTCCGGATGAAATCGATGACGACGAGGTCCAGTTCCTGCGGACCGCCGGGGTGTGGACGGTCGAGATCGGGGCCCAGTCCCTGGTCGACGCCGTCCTGGAAAAGAGCCGGAGGGGATACACGGCGGAGGACGTGGTCCGGACCGTCACGCGCCTCAAGACAAAGGGCTTCGCCACGGGGCTGCACCTGATGATCGGCCTGCCGGGGGAGGACGGGGCCGCGTTCGCCGAGACCGTCCGGCGGGCCGTCGCCCTGCGGCCGGACATGGTCCGGCTGCACCCCACGCTGGTCTTCCGGGAGACCGAACTGGCGGACCTCTACCGCGCCGGCGCCTATGAACCCCTGTCCCTGGAAGACGCCCTGGCGGCCTGCCGGCAGGCCCTCAGGGCCTTCGAGGGCGCCGGCATCCCCGTGATCCGGCTCGGCGTGCAGACGACCCCCGAGATGGAGGCGCCCGGGGTGGTGCTCGCCGGCCCGTATCATCCCGCGCTCCGGAGCCGGGTCGAGGAATCCATCGCCGGCGAGATGGCGGCGCGCCTGCTGGCCGGTCTTCCCGTCCGCGGCCAAACGGTCCTGTTCACCGCCACCCCGACCCTGGCGGCCCATCTGAAGGGCCGGAAGAAGGCCCAGCTCGGGACCCTGCAGGAGGATTTCGATCTGGCCGGGGTGGAGGTCGCGGTCGATCCCGCCTCGCCCGGCGACGTCCTGGCCCTCACCGTGGGGGACCGGACGGCACGGACCGGCCGCTGGGGCCCGCTCTGACGCGGCCGCCTCCCCCGCCATTTCCCCGGTGACAATCGGCCCGGTCCTGTGTTAACCTGCGACTCCTCCGGGAGGGAGGCAGAACCTTCCCAGGGGCGGATCGCACCAGAATCAGGAGGCTCACGATGCTGGATTTCACGTTTTGTCTTCCCACGCGCGTGGTGTTCGGATGCGGAAAGGTCCGGCAGGTCGGGGCGGAGTGCCGGCGGCTCGGGGGCAGGAAGGCGTTTGTCGTGACCGGGACGACGGCCACCGCGACGTCGGCCGGGTTCGCCGCCACGCTCGAGTCGATGCGGGAGGCGGACCTCCCCTTCGAGGTCTATGACCGGATCGAGCACGACCCGACGCTCGAGGCCATCGAGGCGGCGCGGCAGGCGGCCCTCGAGAGCAGGGCGGACCTGATCGTCGCCTACGGCGGCGGCAGCCCGATGGACGCCGGCAAGGCCGTCGCCATGTTCGCGACGAACCAGGGCGCCGTCGAGGATTACCTGTACGTCAAGAAGGTCTTCGAGCTCCCCGGTCTTCCCTTCCTCGCCATTCCGACGACGGCGGGGTCCGGCTCCGAGGTGACGGCGGCCATGGTGATCCGGGACGACGGGCGGAAACAGAAGACCGGCCTCTCCCACCCCCTCGCCTTCGCCAGGACGGCCGTCGTCGATCCGGAAACCCACGTGAGCATGCCGCCCGCGGTGACCGCCGCGACGGGCATGGACGCCCTGACCCACGCCATCGAGGCGTATACGTCCAAGAGCCACCAGCCCTTCAGCGATGCCTTCTGCCTCCAGGCCATCCGCCTGATCGGGGACAACCTGCGCCGGGCCACGGGCAACGGCGCGGACCTCGCGGCCCGCGCCCGCATGGCGGCGGCCAGCACGCTCGCGGGGGTCGGCTTCACCTTCGCCGGCCTGGGCTCCGTGCACGGCCTCGCGCACGCCATCGGCGCCCGCTTCGAGGTTCCCCACGGCGTGGCCAACGCCCTGATGCTGCCCTATGTCATGGAAGCCAGCATCATCGCGGACATGCCCCGCTTCCGGGACATCGCGGCGGCGTTGGGCGAAGACCTCTCGGGCCTCAGCCTGCGCGACGCGGCCTTCGCCGCCGTGGACGCCGTGAACGCCCTCAAGGCGGACCTGGACATCCCCCGCTGCCTGACGGACGTCGGCGTCCGCGAACGGGCGCTCAAGGACATCACCGAGGACGCCCTGGCCTATCGCCTCCGCCCGCTCGCCCCCCGCGATTTCTGCCGCGCCGATTTTCAGCGCATCCTGAACCGGGCGATGGGGAAGCCCGCATAGGGACGCTCCCGTGAGGGGGGGCGGTTCAACGAATCGCTGATGACAGAGTCTCCAACCCTTTCAAAGGAGGTCACAGATGGCAAGCTTTCAGTACAACCCGGAAGCCGTTGAGAATCTCCGGCTGAGCGACACGTCCCTCCTGGACCGTCTGGTCGATTTCGAATCCGCCCGGGCGGCGCATCTGAACAAGGATCACGCCAAGAAGGACAAGCGCATGTCGCTTGCGGACGCGATCTCGACCTTCGTCCAGGACGGGGACGTCATGACCGACGCGGGGTTTTCCTATGTCAGAACCCCCCACCAGGCCTTCCACGAGATCATCCGGCAGGGCAAGAAGAACCTCCAGATGATCGGGGCGCCCAACACCAACCAGAGCTTTCAGATCGTGTACGGCTGCGTCGGCTACTCCCACAACTCCTATATCGGCGTCGAAATGCGCGGGACGGACCGCAGTTACGACCGCATGCTCAAGGCCGAACGGGTCAAGATCCTGTCCGAATGGAGCCACGGGGGGGTGGCCCAGGGATTCAAGGCCGCCCAGCTCGGCACCCCGGGGATGTTCAGCAAGCTGATGCTCGGCAGCGACATCGTGCGCTACAACCCCTATCTCAAGGTCATGCAGCACCCCCTGAAGGACGACCCCGATCCCGTGGTCTTCGTCCCGGCCCTGTATCCCGACGTGTCCATCATCCATTGCCATGCGGCGGACAAGTACGGCAACGCCTACATCTACGGCCCGGCGGTAAACGACCTGGCCGTGGCGGCCGCGACCCGCAAGCTCATCATCACGGCCGAAGAGATCGTCCCCGAAACCGACATCCGCTACAACCGGCAGGGGGCCATCATTCCCTTCTTCTACGCCGATGCCGTGGTCGAACTCCCCTTCGGCGCCGTTCCCGGCAACATGCCCGGATACTACTACTGGTCACGGCAGTGGTGGGAAAAGCTCATCCGCTTCGGGGGTGTCTCCGACGAAAACATGAAGGCCTTCCTCGATGAATGGATCGTGGGCACGAAGGACCAGTTCGAGTTCATCGACAAGCTGGGAGGGGCGAAGTGGATCGCCGAGGCCCGGCGCCAGACGAAGGCTGCCGAAGGCGACAACGAATCCATCGATTTTTCCTACGAAGAATACACCCTGAAGCACGATTCAGGGCTCTACTACTGAGACAGGAGGATGCCATGCGAGACCTGAATGCACCCGCCAATCCCCTGGAGACCCTGGCCTATATCATCGCGCAGCAGATTCACGATCACTCGATCGTTTACATCGGCACCGGGATCCCGATGGTGGCCGGAATCCTGGCCCAGAAGACCCACGCCCCCAACATCACCCTCGTCTACGAATCCGGGGGCCAGGACCCGCTCGCGGGCGACATGCCCTGGTCGGTCGGCTGCCCCTTCACCTGGCGCAAATCCCCCACCGTCATGGAAATGTCCTACTCCTTCGCGCAATGCTACAACGGATACGTGGACATCGGCTTTCTGGGCTTTGCCCAGGTCGACATGTACGGCAACGTGAACACCCACATCATCGGCCAGGATTTCCTCAAGCCCAAGGTCCGCCTGACCGGCAGCGGGGGGAACAACGATCTGTCTTCCCTGACCGAGAACATGGTGCTGGTCGGTCTCCAGACGCCGGAGAAATTTCCGGAGAAGGTCGATTTCATCACGTCCGTGGGGCACCTGACCGGCGGCAATTCCCGCCGGGAGGCCGGCCTGCTGGGGAACGGCCCGGTCGCGGTGGTCAGCCCATGGGGCGTCTACGACTTCCATCCGGTCAGCAAGCGGATGCGGGTCAAGTCCCTGACCCCCGGCGTCACTTTCGAGATCGTCCAGCAGCTCACCGGCTTCGAGCTCCTGAAGCCCGAGGGGGAGATTCCCCAGACCCGGCTGATCACGCCCGAGGCCCTGAAGATCATCCGCACCGAGGTCGATCCGCGCGGGGTGTTTACGACCCTGCCGTCCGCCTGACGCGGCAACGGTTTTTTCGGGCATGAACCGGCGCCGGGATTTTGCGGAAAGGGGGCGCCTCCCCCGCCCGCGCCGCTAGGCAAGCGCCTTCAGCCGGCGCTCGCCCTGGCGCATGGGCAGGATGACGGCCAGGACGCACAGCAGGATCACCAGCGCAAAAGAGACCGCCAGCCAGACCCACTGCAGGGGGGCGAGGCTTTGGGCGCGCAGCGACGCCATGAAGACGCTGTAGACCGGCCCGGCCTCCAGGATGACGATCAACCCGATGAACCCGGCGCAGAGGATCATGAAGAGCAGCCCCCCGAAACTGGTGACCGCCTGGGCCGGGTTCTCCGACTGAAAATCGGGATAGGCGGCGCCCAGTCCCACGCCCATGGCCACGATGCCGGGCACCATCAGGCAAACCGTCGCCGTCGACAGGACCATCATCAGGTCCGTGACCTGAAGCAGCAGGTTGGTCGCGACGATCAGGAATTCCGCCAGGACCAGAAGCGGCACAAAATACACCCAGAACTTCACCCACAGAAACGACCGGATCGACACGGGCGCGGCCCGGACGATCCAGAAGGCGACGCCCTCCGTGCTCACCGCCGGGAAGACGAAGCGGGCCGACAGGGCCGTCAGGACAAAGGCGGCGAGCCCCATGTTCAGGAAGGAAAACAGGTTCTGGAGGTAGAACGTTTTGATGGGAGTCTTGTCGAGCGGCAGGACGGAAAAATTGTAGAGATACACCACGATCAGGGCGATCATCAGGAAGATCTGCGGCCACTGGGTCTGGTCCCGGGTGAACGTCTTGATCTCCTTGACGGCGAACGCCCGCGTCGGGCCGGACAGAAAGCCCAGGAGCCAGGCGACGGCCGCCCCCCGCCCCTGCCGCGACGGGAAGAGCCGCTCGGCCGTGGTCTGCGCCTTCGAAAAGCCCGGGAAGTAAGCCGCACCGGCGATCCACGTCATGAGGTACACCAGCGCCGCCGCGCCGCTCCAGAGCAGCGCCAGGTTGAAGAGCGCGCCTGACCGGTTTCCGGACAGGGCCCCGCGGAGGCTGTCATAGATCCAGGTGGACGGAAGCCAGGGCGACCCGGGCGTCTCCAGGGACCTGAAATACAGCAGGACGGAGGCGAAGGTGTCCGGGTTGGTCAGCTGCTCCGGCCGCATCATCCGGAAGGCGATCAGCAGGATGACGAACAGGACCAGGCTGAGAAAGACGAAGACCGTGCGAATCCGCCCCGCCGGGAGAAACCGGGCGACCAGGACCACGGCAACGGCGCTCAGGGCGGACCCGATGAGACAGAAAGGCAGGAGGGCGCCCAGCGTCACGGCATAAAAGAGGGCGCCCGCCCGGTAAACAATGCCGTAGGAAAGAAAGATCGGCAGGCTGTAGACGACGACCATCCAGGCGCTGTCGATCGTGCTTTCGACCCAGCGGGCGAGAAAGATCTGCGCCGGCGACACGGGCAGGGCGTGGACCAGGACGAGGTCGCGGCTCAGGTAGAACTTGGACAGGGCGGTGATGATGCTGCTGAAGATGAGCAGGGCGAAGAACGTGATGAGCACCATCGACAGGAGCTTGTAGGCCAGGATGTCGCCGAAGCCCTCCACCCCCTGGAAGTACCTGAGGACGCGGTAGAAAACGGTGAAGATGCCCGCCCAGAACAGGAGGCCGATGCCGCCGAAGAGCAGCCACTTGATGTTCCGGGGCTCCCGCTCCCGCGAGACGTTCCCGTTCAGAAAGGACCAGAGCCGGGGTTTGAGCAGGGTCAGAACGCCGTTCATGAAAGGGCCTGCTCCTCGGTCAGCTTGAGAAAAACCTCCTCCAGGTCGGCCTGCTGGGCCTGGGCCATCCGCTTCAGTTCCCGGGTCGTTCCCAGGGCGATCAGCGCGCCCCGGTGGATGATGCCGATCCGGTCGCAGAGGTCCTCGGCGACGCTCAGCGTGTGGGTGGATATGAAGACGGCGGTTCCCCGCCGGGCCAGATCCTTCAGGATGTCCTTGACCATCTTGATGGCGGCCGGATCGAGACCGACCATCGGCTCGTCCACCACGATCACCCGGGGATCGTGGAGCAGGGCGGCCGAGATGACCAGGCGCTGCTTCATGCCGTGGGAATAGGCCTCGATGAGCTCGTGCGACCAGTCGAACAGGCCGAAGGTCCGGAGCAGATCCCCGGCCTTCGAACGGAAGGTCCCGTCGCCCACCCCGTAGAGGTCCGCGGAGAACCGCATGAACTCCATCCCCGTCAGCTTTTCGTAGAGGAAGGGCCGGTCGGGGATGAAGCCGATCCGCCGCTTGGCCTCCTCCGGCCGGGCCGCCATGTCGATCCCGTCGATGACGACGGCGCCCGCCGTCGGGGAGAGCGTTCCCCCCATCATGCGGATCGTCGTGGTCTTGCCGGCCCCGTTCGGTCCAATGAACCCGAAGATCTCCCCGGCGGCCACGGACAGGTTCAGCCGGTCCACGGCCAGCGTTTTCCCGTAACGTTTGGTCAAGTCGGTCAGTTCGATCATTTTTTCGTATCCACGATCTCCAGGTCGACGGCCCCGATGATCCCCGCCAGATCGATCTGGCGGTCGGCCTCCCCCCGGACGAGACGGATGTGGGTGACATCCGCCGGCATCTGCCCCAGGGTCGCGTCGGCCGTCACCCAGCCGTCGACGTACAGGACGTTCCAGGCGTGGTAATAGAACCGCCCCTTCAGATACACAAGCCCCGCCTCGATCTGCGCCGGGATGCCCGCCGCCCGGGCGAGCGCGGCCAGGAGCGCGGCGTGCTCGTTGCAGTCCCCCACGCGATGGGTCAGGGTTTCCAGGGCATTGGGAACGGACAGCACGGGCCGCTTCTCCACGTTCCGGTACACCCAGTCCGTAAGCTTCCGGGCCTTGACCGCATCGCCGTCCCCGGGGGAGACGATCCGGGCCGCCCGGGCGCGAATCTCCGGATGGTCCGACTGGATGAAGGGCGTCGCAGCGAGGAACGGGCGGATTTCCGTCGGGAGCGCCTCCCGGGTTGTCCGGGCGGCGGGCGTCGCCTCCCGCGTGATCGTCAGCCGGCCCTGTTCGTACCGCTGGCGGCCGCCGTCGAGCGACAGCGATCCGGGTCGGACGTTCGCCAGGCGGACGGTCATCTGCGCCAGGGTCTCCGGCGCGTCGAGGACCACCCGCGAGGGGATCGACGCGGCGTCGGTCAGATCGGCGCTGGCGGCCAGCGTCAACCCGTCCAGCGCCCGGTCCTTCGTGACCTGTTCGACGGTCATCCCCAGCAGGCCCTGTTCCCTCAGGACCCCGCCGTCCTCTCCCAGCCACGCCACCTGCCGGGCGCCCATGAAATCCACCGCGACCTTGCGGGCCGCGTGCGTCCGTCCCATGACCCGGATCGTTTCACGCTGCAGGACGGTGACCCGCACCGGGCGCTCGGCCATCGAGGCCGGATCGAAGACGTTCAGGGTCATCTCCTGGCCGGTCGCGAGCGCCCGTCCCCGGAGCGCCTCGTAAAGGCCGTTGGACAGGTGGGGCGCCTCCCGGAGCGCGATCCGGATCCGCTTCTCCGCCGACGGCGGCCCGTGATAAACGACGGCCTCGCGCCCCCGGACCTCCCCGCGCACGACGAAGCGAAAGAGGCTGGATTGAAGATCGAAGCGGAAGGCGGACAGGGTCCCGTCCGGATTCAGGTCCCCGGTCGTTTTCATGCGGATGTCCTGGACGACCCCCATCGTATTGACCCGCAGCAGGCCGGACTCCTCGAAACGATACCCCGCGGGGATGCGCTGCATCCGGCGGTGCGAATAGCCGATTTTCCGCCCGTTCTGGTAGACGGCCATCCACCGGTCTTCATCCGCCCGGGAGGGGGCGGCGGAGGATGCGGCCGGTCCGGACCCGGGGAGCCGGAGCCCGGGAAAGACGTCCAAGCGAACGGCGAGCAGCGCCAGAAAAAGCAGGACCAGCAGGCCCCCGGCGATCCCATGCGCTTTGATTTTCGCGGACGTCACGACCCCTCCCCCGCCTCCCGCTCGATTTCGGGGGAGTATAGGGGAAGGCGCCGGAGGTGTCAACGGAAACGCGGGAGTCCCCTTCCCCTCATCCCTGACCCAAAACCCTGGACGTTGCCCGCCTCCTATTCTCCCGCGCCTGGCGAACGATGCTGGATATTGCCGCGGGCCCGGAAGGGCCGACATGCGGGAAGCGCAGCGGTCCGGGGCGGAGCCGCCTCAGGGCTCGACGACGTGCTTCTCCAGGACGCGGCGGATGGCCGTCGGGATGGGAATGGATTTCCGGGACTGCGGATCGAGGTAAACGAAGGTCGGCTTTCCCCTCGCGCACAGTTTGCCGCCCTGGTAGATCTGCTGAAGAAGGACGAAGCTGGCATTCCCGATCTTCTTGACGCCGGTGGCGATCTCGACGTCTTCGCCCAGGAAGATCTCGCTCACGAAGTCGATGTTGATATTGGCCATGACCAGGAAGGGCTCTCCGGGCTTTCCCCGCAGATCGGGATTGAACAGCCGGATGATCTCGAAGAATCCCTCCTCCAGCCAGACGGGGATGACGTTGTGTCCGACGTGTCCCGCTCCGTTCACCTCGGATATCCGCGGGGTTAGCACCTTTTTGTACATGTCTGCTTCTCCTCTCGGGATCTCATGCACCCGGTTTTCGTGAATCCGCGTTTTCGGGAGCGGCACCTTTAGCATCGCCGGCGGCCCAATTCCAGACATATTTTCTGGGGGGATGCTTCGCCTGCAAAGCCCCCCTCCGAATGCCCCTTGACTCGCCCGGGCGGCCGGGGTAGATTTTCAGCCACGGGGGGACGGTCCGTCCCCCCTCCCACTCCATCGGCATCCAGGCGCGGAAGCGAACCCCGGCGGGGGGCGGTTTTGCCCGCCCCGCTTTCAACGGGGTCCGGTCGGTGACGAATCCCTTTCCGAGGAGGCGATACGATGAACGGCAAGTCAAGTCTGGAACGGCTGATCAAGACGAAACACTCCCGAAGGCGCTTCCTGGCCTACACCGGGAAATCGATGGCCCTGCTGGCGGCGCTGCCGGGCCTGAAACTGCTGCGAGGAACGGCGGACGCCAAGCCGACGGCCGGCAGGGTCCCCAGGGTGACGGTGACGGGCGCGGGGGACCGTGACACGCTTCTCAAGAACGGCTTCATCGTCGACGGCACCGGCAAGAGAGGGTTCAAGGGCCACCTGCTCATCCGCGACGGCAGGATCGGGAAGATCTCCCGGGGCGAGATCCGCGCGTCCTGCCCGGCCGTCGACTGCGCGGGGCGGGTCGTCATGCCGGGGATCATCGACGCCCACTCCCACATGGACTGGTACCTGCCCATCCGGGGGCGCGACGATCTCAAGCTCCCCTTCACGGCCCAGGGCGTCACCACCTTCGTGGCCGGCCAGTGCGGCTATGGCGTCGCGGGGTTCCGGAAAAACTCGCCCCACATGGCCCTGATCACCCCCCGGACCAAGGGCCTCTTCCGCATCGAGTGGGACGCCATGTCCCAGTACTTCGATCACGTCGAAAAGTCCGGCCTGACGCACAACCTCGTCAACCTGGCCGGACACGGCACGACCCGGACCTCGATCCGCGGATTCAACGCCGCGCCGATGCGCCCGGACGAAATGAAGGAGATGCTTGCGCTCCTGGAACAGTCGCTCGACGAAGGCGCGGTCGGTGTCTCGCTGGGCCTGCAGTACGAGCCGGGCATCTTCGCCCAGACCGCCGAGCTCAGGGAGATCGCCCGGCTGGTCAAGAGGAAGGACAAGATTCTGACCGTCCACCTCCGGGCGTATTCGGCCCTCGCGCCGGGCTACCCGATGAGCGTGCCCAGGATCCTGCTCGACTACATCCTGCCCTTCGACGGCTACGAGCCCCACAACCTGATCGCCATCGACGAGATGCTGAACATCGCCCGCGAAACGGGCGTTCGCCTGCAGATCTCCCATCTCATTTTCGTGGGCACCCGGACCTTCAAGACCTGCGGGGACGCCCTCGAACGCATCGACCGGGCCATCCGGCAGGGGGTCGACGTCAAGTTCGACACCTACGCGTACCACTGCGGCCAGTCCGTGATCAACGTCATCTTTCCGGCTTGGTTTCTGGCGAAGGTCCCGCAGGCGTACAACGATCCCCAAATGCTCGCCCGGCTCAGGGACGAATGGCAACAGACCATGCGGTTCCTGGGCTTCGGGGTCAAGGACATTCAGATCACCTACGCGAACCACCCGGAACTCAACCGGTTCAACGGCCTGTTCCTGGCCGACATCTCGAAGCGGCGGGGAATGGACTGGTTCGAAAACACCATGGATTTTGCACGCAAAAGCAAGGGCCTCGCCAACATCCTCAATCACGGCTACAGCAACCTGGCCGTTGTCGAGGCCCTGATGGCCTCCCCCGCCGCCCTCTTCATGACGGACGCGCTTCCCGCGCCCCAGGGCGTGCAGAACCCGGCCATGTTCGGGAACTTCCCCCGGTTCTTCCAGTTGGCCCGCGAGAAACGGCTCATCTCCCTGGAGGAGACGGTCCGCAAGATGTCCGGCGCGACCGCCGAGCGCTACGGGATCAAGGATCGCGGCTTTTTGAGGGAAGGACAGGCGGCGGACATCGCCGTGATCGACTGGAACAGGATCCGGGACAACAACACGCTCACGGATACCAGTCAGGCCCCGACGGGCATCGCGGCGGTTTTCATCAACGGCCGGCAGGTGATGAGCCAGGGCAGGGTCAACGGGGCGATCAAGGCCGGCAAGACCCTCCCCGTCTAGGGCGGGAGCCGCCCCGCTCTCAGGATTTCGGTGAGAACGCGGCGAAGAGCATCCCCAGCATCCGGCCGACGTCGGCGAGAATCTCGACGGTGATCCGGTCGAGGAAATCGAGCCTGTCCCGGTGGGCGTCACTGAAAATCACCCGGGCCGCGTCCGCGGAGCACCGGTTGGTCTGCGTGGCCGCGTCCAGGGGACTGTCGGGGTCCATCCGGCTGAACGCCTCGCGCAGCTCCGGGCCGAACCGCTCGAAGAGGTAATAGAAAATCGGGTTGTGCCTCCGCTCCGCCCGCCGGATGTAGGCCGGCAGGCGATCCCGCACGTCTCCCGGGGCCTCCCGCCCTTCGCGCGCCCCGCTGAGGAGGGCCTCCTTGAAGGGGGCGAACCCCTCCCGGAAACGCCGTTCGGTATAGACCTCGTAACTCTGGTGCATGGCGGACACGACCTTGAAAAGCTCGTGCCGGGCGAGCACGTTCTTCAGCAGGAATGAGCCGGGCAGCGCCTTGACGTGAAAGGGATGCCCCAGGTCCGCCAGGTAGTGCGCGCCCCGGGAAAGATACCGCCATCCCCAATAGTCGTGGCCGCTATCGAACGCGAGCCTCGCCAGGTCCCGGTGGACGCTGAAGGACCGGGGCGCGATGCCGAAGGTCATCCCGAGAAGCCGGAAGCGCATGTGCCGCCAGCCGTGCGACCCGCCGGTGATTTTCTGATTCCGGTGCAGAACGAGATCGTAGTCCGGATACAGATCCGGCTCCGTGCTGTAGATCACCACCACCTTCCAGGGCTCGATCGTCTTTCCCGCGGGCGTCTCGAGGGCGAAATCGCCGTTTCGCTTCCTGTAATCGAAGGACCACAGCGGATCCAGCTGCCGGTGCGCCTGGTAACTTTCCTTGTAGACGTCGATGTGCCTCGGGCCGATGGGCCAGATCTTCTCGCCGAAGCGGGGGTTGGGCCGGACGGGCACCGGCGGCAGGGCCATCAGGCCGTCCAGGGACTGGACACAGAAGTACGCCAGGTATTCGTGGGAGAACCAGGGCGCCCAGGCCGCGGGCAGGCGGGGATCGTCGTGCAGGAAATAATCCAAGGCCGGGTTTTCCTCATAAAACGGGGAGCGGCGCGCAACCGCTCCCCGCACGGACAAAAGCGGCGTCCCTCGGGCAATGGACGCTCACATGCGGACAAACGCGGCGTCCCCCAGGCGACGGGCGCTCAAATCTTGAAGTCGGTCTTCTTGCTCCAGACGCCCAGGGCGACCCCCAGTTCCTCGTGATCCTTGGCGTACAGCTCCAGGTTGATTCCCTTGACCGCGGCATCGATCGCCTGCCGCAGGGCGCGGGCGCCGGCCCTCGGCCCCTGGGGATGGGCATGGATGCCGCCGCCGGAGCCGATCATGATGTCGCGCCCCACGGCGGCCACGATATCGGCCACGTTCGCGGGCGTGATGCCGCCGGACGGCATGGGCATGGTGGGTTTCAGGCGGCCCATCGGATACGTCAGGTTGCGCACCGTGTTCATGAAGCGGTCGTGCATGTACATGGCCTTCCCGCCCATCGAGAAGGGCAGCACGATGGCGTCCGCCCCGCACAGGCGGGGAAACTTCCCCAGGATGATCGGCGAGGCGATCCCCTGGTTGGGCGACATGTAGTAGGCGCCGGCCAGGTCCATGTGCGCCAGGATCGGCACGTTAATGGCCGGGTCTTCCGCCAGCGCGCGCATGGCCTCCGGACCGACGGCCAGGTAGTTCACCATCATGCCGTTGACGCCCGCGTCGACGCAGCGCCTCGCCAGATCGAACATCCGCGGCAGGCGGTCGGTGACGTTCACGGTGTAGAGGGTGTGTTCGCCGGTTTCCTCGTACACCTCCCGCTCGATCTTCATGTAGGTCTTGACCCGCTTGACCGCGTCGTTGTAGCGCATGCTGGCGATCAGTTCGTCGTCCTTGATCACGTCGCAGCCGCCCAGCGCCGCCTGCCGGAAGAGGTCCGCGCCGACTTCGAGCGGATAGCCGCTGCACGGCTTGATCATGTTGTTGAGGAGCGGCCGGCCCTTCTTGAGCCCCAGGGCCTTCCACCAGCCATCCGTCCCGAATTTCGGACCCTGGTACTGGTCCAGGGTGGCCTTGGGGAGGCGGAGGTCGAGCAGCTTGAAGTTCGGCACCATGGAGATGTTGCCGATCGTCGCCGTCAGCATCATGGGCAGCTGGTCTTCGACGTTGGCCGCGGGAAAGGCGATCTGCAGGATGTACTGCCGCTCCGTCACGTCCGCGGGCAGCGCGTACTCGTAATACGGGGCCTCATAGACGCCGATCACCTTGGCCACGTGGCCCGCGCGCACCTCCGGGGTTTCACCGGGGACCGGGACCCAGGTGCCGGTGGTCTGCTCGATCGCCATCACCTGTCCCATGATCGACATGTCCCACCCCTTGTCCGCCTGGATCCAGTAGGTGGCGACGACGTGGTTCTCCATGTCGATGCCCTCGGGCAGGGCGATGGGCTTGTCCGCGTAGGGGCCGATTTCCTTCTTCGCGACTTTGGGTCCTTGATTCTTTTTCATGATTTTGCACTCCTTGTCGAGATCAATCGTTTCACCTCAACCGCTCACCTCAACCTCTGGGAATCAGCGAAAGCAGGTATTCCCACACCTCCAGCGTTTTCTTCAGCGCCTCGTCATCGTGCTGCATGCAGGTGTACATGCGGGTCCCCGCCAGCGTGCACAACCCGTGCGCCATCGTGATCACCTGATAGTCGTCCGCGACCTGCTTCCGGCTGAAGATCTGGGTGAGCGCGTCGGGCGCGCCCAGGTCCACGGAGAAGAACGCGGTCGTCACGTAATGGAGGATGGCGCCGAAATTGTAAACGAAGAACCCCAGATCGGGACGCGTCGCGTACAGGTCGTTGAGCGCCCGGGCAAGCCGGTCGGCGTAGGCCGTCGCCCTGGCCACCGCGTCGTTTTCCTCCATGTACTTCAGGGCGTAATAGCAGGCCGCCATGGAAATGGGGTTGGCCGCGAGCGTGCCGCCGACGAAGATCTTTTCGCCCATGCTGCCGGCGCAGACCTTCATGACGTCCCTGCGGCCGGCCACGGCGCCCGACGACGGGTAGCCGTGCGTGATGATCTTGCCGAGCACCGTCAGGTCGGGGAGGATGCCAAACAGCTTCTGGGCGCCGCCCATGTCCAGGCGAAAGCCCGTCACGACCTCGTCGAAGATCATCAGCGCCTCGTACCGGTCGCACAGCGCCCGGATGGTCCGGTTCCAGTCCGGATGAACCGGATGGGCGCCCGATTCGCCGCCGATCGGCTCCACCATCACGCCGGCCACCCCGCCCTTGTCCTGGTTGTCCCGGAACGCGGCCTCCAGCGCCTCGAAATCGTTGGGCGGCACATCCACGGTGTGGGCGTAGCACTCCGGCGGAATGCCCTTGGACTCGAAATTGCCGGTGCGGGGGATGTGCACGGAATAGACCACCTGATCGGACCAGCCGTGGTAGCTGCCGCCGATCTTGATGATCTTGAGCTTGCCGGTGAAGGCCCGGGCGATGCGGACCGCCGCCATGTCCGCCTCGGTGCCGGACTGGAGAAACCGGACCATCTCCACGCCGGGCATGTGCCGGATGATCTGTTCCGCCGCCAACAGCTCGTACTCCGAGGTCAGCCCGGTCGCCGGCCCCTTTTCGCGGATGATCCCGATGATCTTCTCATCGAGCGGTTCGTACCCGTGTCCCAGCATGATGGGCGCGCCGCACATCAGATAATCGATGTATTCGTTGCCGTCCACGTCCCAGGCCCGGCAGCCCCTGGCCCGATCCATCGCCAGGGGGAAGGGTTTGTTCTGGCTTAGATTGTGCTCGACGCCGCCGGGGATCAGCCCCTTCGCCTTCTCGAAGATTTCGATGGAGCGCTTGCAGCGCTCGGCGTAGCGCCGGTGCTCGTCGGCCAGCTTGTCCGGCGGGATCGGACGCACGGGCCTTTCCAGAATCGCATCCTTTCGCTTCATGATTTCCGAATATTCCATGGAATCGTCACCTCCCGACGCTTGATTGCGATGCCGGCGGCAGACACACGCCCGCCGCATTCTTGTTCATCCGTGCGCAGGCCTTCCGCTGGGTTTTGTAATAGTTGACGAATTCATTGAACCGTTCGTCGTACAATTTCCGGTTGTCCGGGTTGGGCGTGTATTCGGCCTTGATTTGCAGGGTCCGGGGAATGTCCTCCAGGGTCATGTACTTCAGCGCCATCGACGCGAGAAAGGCCGCGCCGCGGGCGTTGGCGTAGATCGGGTCCTTGACCTGGCGGATTTTCCGGTCGAAGACGTCGGCGAAGATCTGCGACCAGATGTCTGAGTTGGCGCCGCCGCCGATGAAATTGAGATAGTCGAAGCGCCGGCCCATGAACTTTTCCACCGGCGCGAGCAGCCATCTCGCATTGAACGCGACCCCTTCGAAGACGGCCCGGGCGATGTCCTCCCGGGTGTTCTCCAGGGACAGGTTGAAGAAGGAGGCGCGGATGGTGCAGTCGTCGACCGGAGACCGCTCCCCGTAAAGCCAGGGGGCGAAAAGGACGCGGTTGGCGCCGGGCGGGACGCGGGCGACGATCCTGTCGAGCACCTTGTAGATGTCGGGGACGCTCTCCTCGAGGAGCAGTTCGTCCTTGTGGTACAGGATGTTGTCCCTCAGCCACGTCAGGCATTTGCCGGCGCACTCCTGCTCCGTGAGGATGAGGTACCGTCCGGGGATCGGACTGGGGAAGGACCCGAAATTGTGGGCGAGGTCGGTCTTCTTGAAGGGGACGTGCGCGGAAATCCACGAGGAGGTCCCGATGTAGATATGGCCTTCGTAGTCCCGGACCGCGCCGGAACCCACGCCCGCCGACGGCACGTCGGGCGTCCCGCCGATCACCGGCGTTCCCTCCCGGAGCCCCAGCTCCCGGGCGACCTCGCTCGTGACCGGCCCGAGGATATCCATGGCCCGGATCAGGTCGGGCAGCTTTTCCCGCTCGAGGCCCGCCATCTTCAGCAGCCTGTCGTCGTACACGACGTGCGACGGATCGCGGTTGTCCGTCACCCAGTGCAGCAGGATGGAGTCGTAGGTCGCGGCGAATTTGCCCGTGAAGCACAGGTTGATGTAGTCTTTGGGTTCGAGAAACTTGTAGGTCTGGCGGTAGACGTCCGGGCGGTTCCGCTTCAGCCACAGGATATGGCAGATCGGGTCCTTGCCGGACTGGGCGGGCGCGCCGCCGGTCAGCCTCAGCCAGGTCATCAGCTTCAGCAGCGGGTAGCCTTCGATCTTCGGCAGGCCCTTCAGGATGTCCTTGACGGACTCGGAACCGCGGCAGTCCATCCAGATGATGCCGTTCATCAGGTGCCGGCCGTCCCGGTCCACGGGCACGGTGCCCGACCACTGCGTGGTGACGCTCACGGCGACGATATCCTCGGGCGGGACCCGGTTCCTGCCGATGACCTTCCTGGCGGTGGACCGGATGGCGTCCCACCAGCCCTGCGGGTCCTGCTCGGCGCCGCCGTCGGGAAACAGAATGACGGGCGTGTCCTGGAACTCGCTGTCGACCACGTCGCCATGGACGGAAACCAGCGCGGTCTTGGGGCCGGACGTTCCCAGATCCACGGCCAGAACGTACTTGTCAGTGCGTATCATGATCCTCCCTCGCGGCTCGAATCCACACCCGAACGTCCCGGTTCACCTTCCCCGCCGCGGCGAGGGCTCCCGCCCCGCCGGCGGCCTTGCATGTCTTAATAAGGTTTGACTTTTGAAGTCAATCATTATCTCGCTCAGATCCCCCCGGACTTGACGAGCGCGGACTCCCGGAGCCGCGCCGTCAGGAAGACGTTGAGCGCCATCAGGACGAGAAACACGATCATGGCCGCTGTCTTGGAGTCGCTCCCGGCCGCCAGGACATCCATGCCGATGACGAAGACGATGCCCGAAACCTGACCCGCCAGCAGGAGCAGGCCCTGCGACGTGGCCTCGGGCGCCGGATAGCAGATCTCCGCGCTGTACTGGTAGCCGATCGGCCCGCCCGCCATCAGGAAGAAACCGAAGGCGAGGCTCGACGCCAGCAGCAGCCCGTAGCCGCCGGCGAAGGCCAGGCCGGCCAGGCCGGGAATGGCGAGGATCGTGGTGACGACGATGAAGATCTTCCGCTTCCGCAGCCTGTCGGAGAAATACGGCAGGATCGCGGCGCCGAGAATGCCGCCCGACATCATCAGCGCCCCCGTGACCCCCGCCTGCGTGATGTCGAAGCCGCGCGGCCGGACGATCTGCTCGATCCACGTTGTCACCGCGTTGAAGATCCCCAGGGCGATGAAGAAGACGACCAGAAGGTAAATCATGTCCCGCTGCCGGAAGATGTGCTTCAGGCCCGCCAGGACGGCAATCCGCTCGTCATGGCCCTGCGGACAGGGCGGCGTGGCCGGACGCTCCCGGTTGAACGCGAGGAAGATCACGGCGCCCGCCAGGGTCGCCACCCCGTAGATCATCAGCAGGGTTTCCATGCCGTACCTCTTGAAGAGCGGCGGGGTTAAGGCCATCGCCAGAATGATGCCGACGAACTGCGCCAGCACGCTGACGCCGGCCTGGGTCGCCCGCTCACGCAGGGGAAACCAGCGGACGCCCACCTTGGTGACGGCATTCAGGACGAAGGGCTGGCCGACGGCAATGCCGACCTGGGCGACGGCGACCAGGGCGTAGCTCGACCCGCAGACGCCCTTCATGAATCCGAAGACGCCCATCAGGGCGGCGCCGATGCCGATGCCGATCCGGATCCCCCAGGTGTCGATCACATAAGAGGCCGGGAGGGAGACAAAGAGGTAGACGATCATGAAGATGAGGGACAGGAGATCGATCTGCAGGGCGGGCACCCCATAGAAGGCGACCGCCTCGCTGGTGATGGGCGCGAAGGTGATCCACTGCACCTGCATCAGGGCGTTGAGAAGAACATACACCAGGAGCACAACCCATCGATAGCGGTAGACCCGGAACGCCGTTTGTTCCATCGGCATCTCCCTCCTTCTGATGGCAGTCCGTCAAAAAGAACCGTCCCCCCGGCCAAAACCGGGGGTGAAACGAGGCGGCGCCGTTCGGACGCCGGGCGGCCGGCGGACGTCATGCCTCCCGCGCTTCATCCGCCGGCACGGAAGCGGCCATAACGGCGGGAGGCGGACAGGGCCCGGGCGGCGTTCTCGGGGGAGCTGACCAGGGAAAGGTCGGCTCCATACACCTTTCGGACATGCTCGCACCACGAGGCGCCTCCCAGCGTGAACATCAGGATCGGCTTGCCCGGGGCGAGTCGCCGCCATTCCTTCGGATCGCCGAACATGGAGCCGACATCGACACCCAGTTCGGTATATTTTTGCATGACGATTTCGGGAATCACGGGTACGGCAATGATGCCGTCTATCCGCGGGTCCGCGAGGGCGGCCTTGATCGCGGCATCGTAAATGCCCGAAGGACCGAGATCGAGGGGATTCTTCACGTTCATCCAGGAGGGGGCGATGTCGCGCAGGGCGCAAACCGTCTCCGGCGACAGGTCCGGAAGCTCCAGGCCCCACGCCGTGCAGACGTCCGCCGTCATCACCCCGAGCGAACCGGACACCGTCACGACGCAGACGCGCGGTCCGGCCATGAGCGGCTCCCGCGAGAACACGCGGGCCATGTCGAAAAGCTCCTGAAAGGAGGCGGCCCGGATGACGCCCGTTTGCCGGAAAATCGCCTCGTAGAGTTCATCTTCTCCCGTCAGGCTCCCCGTGTGGGAGGCGGCGGCCTTGCGTCCCGCCTGCGATCGTCCGCCCTTGTAGACCAGAACCGGCTTGCGGCGGGACACGTCCCGGGCCGCCTCGTAAAAGCGGCCGCCGTCCTTCACGCCCTCCAGGTACAGAACGATGACGTCCGTCCGGTCGTCGTCCGCCAGGTAGAGGAGGCAGTCCGTTTCGTCCACGTCCAGCCGATTCCCGATGGTCACGAGCTTGCTGAAACACAGATCCTGCGTCGGCGCCCAGTCGGCCAGAATGTTGCCGAAGGTTCCGCTCTGGGCGATGACGCCGATATTCCCCGGCCGCAACGCCTCGAGGTTGACCTGGGTCGTCGTGAAGGATGCGTGCGGATTGATCACGCCGAGACAGTTGGGACCGATCACCCGCGTCCGCGAATCCTTGAGAAGCCCGCGGACCTCCTCTTCCAGGCGCGCCCCTTCCGGGCCCGTCTCGCCGAATCCCGCCGATTCGAGAACGACGGAGGGAATGCCCAGCTGGATGCAATCCCGGATAACACGGGGGACCTGGGGCGCCGGCACAACGACGATGGCGAGATCGATGGGAACGGGGACGGCGGCCAGGTCGGCATGGACGGGTATCCCGTTGATTTCCGTTTCCCGGGGGTTGACCAGGTACAGCCGGTCCCGGTAGCCGTTTTTAACCAGGGTTTCCGGGATGCCGCTGCTGAAATTCGCCTTTTTTGACGCACCGACGACGGCCACGGTGCCCGGCTTGAAAAAGGTGTCTGGAAGGGCGTTATTCATGGGTCACAATGATATCCTTTCATTCTCCGAACCAGAGCAGGGTGAACATCCCGAGCTGCTCCCTGCAGTCCGGACACAGTTGCGTCGTGTAATAACCGCTGATGTTTTCCAGCCATATCCGGCCCAGCTCCTCCACCGGCGTGGCGGGCCCCTCCGGTTCGTCATATTCCCGCAGGCACCGCCGGCAAACGGTCACGAGGATCCCCCCCGCGGCGGTCCGGGCGGTTCATCCGACCCATCGATCGAAATCACCCATTCGCATGAAACCGGTTCGCGGTTTCCGTCCGGGTCGGCCTCGGGGGGCGCAAAAACCTTGCGGATGGTCGCGCCCCGGTTGACCTGCGTGCAGAAGCCCCGGAGACAGACCATCGTCGCCTCCGCGCATGGGTAGTGTTCCATCCCCCACTTCCGGGCCGCCCGCTGCGTCGAACACGCCAGGATCCGCATCCGGCAGCCCGTTTCCGAAAGCCTTTCGATTTCGAAACGCTCGAACACCCCCCATTGCGAACAGCGCAGCAGCTCGATCATGCTGTCGATGCCATCGCCCCGGACGCCCAGGATCTTGGCAAGCCCCCGGGCCTGGTCCGAACACAGCTCTTCCATGATCCGCGCATACCCGTCGCCCCTCAGCACCTCGGGATGCGTCGCCCGGATCAGATTCTCGAACTTGAACCAGCCCGCGTTGATGACGACCAGGTGCCTGAGCAGGAGGTCGTGAACCGTCTGCTTGCCGTACTTCTCCACGTCCAGCATGCTGTCTTTTTCCCCCCCCTTGTGAAGTGATGCGCGCAGGCGCCCCGGATCGCCCCCCCCTGACGCCCTTCCGTATGCGTTTGCGTGCGGATCTCCGTCAGGCGACGGGCGACGCGCCGCGGGAATTCCTCCCGAAGGGGATTCCCAGCCTGCGCATCCGGTTCCGCAGGGTATTCGGCTTGATCCCGAGGCGTTCCGCCGCGCCGCCGGGCCCCTGCACCCTCCCCCCGGTCCTGTCGAGCATCTCCTGAATGTGCCACCGCATCGCGTCGTCGAGGGAGCGCGGGGCCTCTTTCGGTGCGCCCGGGGGTTCCTCCTCCGCCGGTCCCGCGGGCGGCGTCTTCATCGGGAACTCATCGAAGGCGAGCGGCCTGTACGTGTGCCCGGTGCGCATCCTGATCAGGGCCCTCTCCACGATGTTTTCCAGTTCCCGCACGTTGCCGGGCCAGTCGTAGGCCATGAGCTTCTCCATCGCCCCCGGCGCGAGAACCGGGTTGACGGCGAGGTTCAATTCCCGGGATTTCTTCATGATGAAATGCAGAACCAGGTGCGGGATGTCGGGTTTCCGTTCCCTGAGCGGCGGGATCCGGATAGGGAACACGTTGAGCCGGAACCAGAGGTCCTCCCGGAAGCGATGCGTGCTGATCAGATCTTCCAATTGCCGGTTGGTGGCGGCAATGACGCGGACGTCCACCTTGATCGGATAGGTCCCCCCCACCCGCTCGATCTCCCTCTCCTGAAGCACCCGCAAAAGCCGCACCTGCGCCTGGGCGGGAAGGTCGCCGACCTCGTCGAGGAAGATCGTGCCCCTGTGCGCCCGCTCGAAACGCCCGAGCTTCTGCGAGAGGGCGCCGGTGAAGGCGCCTTTCTCGTGACCGAAGAGCTCGCTGTCGATCAGCCCGTCGGGGATCGCGCCGCAGTTGATCTTGACCAGGGGACCCTCCTTGCGCGGCGAGGCGTAGTGGATCGCGTTGGCGATGATCTCCTTGCCGACGCCGGTCTCTCCCAGCAGGAGCACCTGGCTGTTGAGCGGCGCCACCTGCTCGACCGCCTCCATGACGTTTTTCAGTCCGCTCCGGGCGCCGATGATCTCGCCGGAAGACGCCTGCTGCAGCTCCTGGCGCAGGTAGCGGTTGTCGTCGGCCAAGAGCTGCTTGATGTTGACGATCTCGCGGTACTGGAGGCAGTTGGCCATGGCGATGGAAAAGGGATTGTGAAGCTGGGCGATCAGGTTTGCGTGCTTTTCGGTGTAGCGGTTGCGGCCCTTGCAGAAGAAATCGATCTGCCCCAGCCGGGTCCCCTTGAAATTCACGAAGAGCACCAGGCTCGACTTGTCGACACAGCCGAGGGTCTGCCAGATCTTCAGCGGCACGGGGTCTTCTTCCGGGTTGTTGTAGATGACCACCGTGTTCTTGGTGTTCTTGAACGACTGATGTCCCTCCAGGGAGATCGGGATGGCGTGATGCGAAACGTCCAGGGGGATGTTCGAAGCCGTGGCCAGCAGGAGCAGCAGCCGGTTCTTCTCGTCGTAATAGTGCACCGAGATCCCGTCCAGCGGAAGATACGCCTGGAGGTATTCGAGACAGTCCTTCGCCGCCACATCGATCTCCAGGCTGCCGCAGATGCGCAGCGTGGCCTCGTGAAAGAAATCGATCGAATCGGCAGGCATGGTTGAAACCCCGTCCCCGGATCACGATGCATTCATATTTTGGCAGTTAACTACCATATAATTCACTTTTTCGACAGCATTTTATATCCCGCTACCGGCCCTGGCATCTTATCTGAATGAAATAACACATTATTTGTTCATGGCACGGTTTAAGCTAATTCTGAGCAACGAATGGTGCGTTTTAACGCGGGCAGGGATCAGACCTGATGCCAAAGCGAAGGAGGAGAGTCAGATGAAAAAGGAAAATGGAACGAAGACCGGAATGGACAGGCGTGACTTTTTGAAGACAGGGGCCGTGACGATCGGCGCGGGCGCCGTAGCGGCGAGCGGCGTCCTCGGGGCCGTCGTCAAGGAGGCCGACGCCGCCGAGAAGAAGGCGTCCAGCCCCTGGAAGAACTGCGACGTCAACCTGAAGAACGTCAGTCCGATCAAACCCATCTCCGAACCCCGAAAGTACGATTACCAGACCGACGTCCTGGTCATCGGGTTCGGCGTCGGCGGGACCATGGCGGCCCTCAGCGCGGTCAAGCAGGGCGCACAAGTTGTTGCCTTCGAGAAGCTGACCCGCGAAAACTGGGACGAGCACTGCGGCGTGCAGGTCCTCGGCGGACTCGGCGGCGAGGAATGGGGAAAGATCACCAAAAGGGGCTGGAACCCGGCGAAAGACGTGGACGCGGCCGCCTACGAGATCTGGGCGGCGCAGGATTACCAGGCCGACTACCGCCTGATCAGGAAGCAGGTCGAGGAATGGCCCACCCCCATCGAGATGCTGCGGTCGATCGGATGCAAGTTCTTCCCCGTGGACCTGGGCGACTCCTTCGTCGGCCGGATGAAGATCAACTACCCGGCCATCCGCTACACCAACGTGGGCAACGAACTGCAGGACTTCACCCCCATGGACCCCTGGATCAACAAGTATCACGCCTGTGAAGTGGCCATCGAGCGCTTCCTGAAAAACAGCGGCAAGGCGGAGCTGATCTACGGGGCCGACAACACCCGTCTGATCGCGAATGCCGCGGGCCGCGTCGTCGGCGCGCGGGCCACCGTCAAGGGCAAGGACGTGTTCGTGAAGGCCAGGTCCACCGTCATCGCGACCGGCGGCTACGGCGCCAACTACGACATGGTCAAATACTACGGCTGGATCGACGTCACCTGCGGGTGCCACGTCGGCGCCGAGTCGAACGACGGTCACGGCATCCGGATGGGACAGGGCCTGGGCGCAGACCTGAGCTGCATGCCGTCGGGCGCGGTGGCGGACGGCGGCCCGGACACCCTGGCGGCCGGGCGGCCCTGGACGTTCAGAAACAATTTCTTCTACAAGGACAAGACCGTTTCCGGCTACGCCGAGGCGGGCATTCAGCTTGCGAGGCAGCCGTCCCTGCGGGTAAACGAGGCGGGCCTCAGGTTCATGGACGAAAACGAGACCTGGAAGGCCAAGAACCTCTGCGCCTCCGAACAGCCGAACAAGAACTACTTCACGATTTACGACGCCGACATCGAAGGCTTCATCAATTACACCAAGAAGTCCCGCTACGGCATGTGCGAGAACATGATCACGCCGGACTTCAGGATCTTCTACGAGGACGAGGACATCCGGCCTCTCTGGAAGTGGCAGGACAGCCTGCAGTGGTGCAAGAAGAACCTGAAGAACATCTACGAGGCGAACAGCCTCGAGGAGCTGGCCAAAAAGGCGGGCATCAATCCGAAGGCGTTCGTGGCGCAGGTCAAGCGCTACAACGAATACTGCCATGCCGGCGTGGACAAGGAATTCGACAAGCACAAGTCCTTCCTGTACCCGATCGAGAAGCCGCCGTTCCTCGCGGTCAAGAACAAGCCGTCGTTCCTCTGGTCGACGACGAGCGGCCTGAGGGTCAACCCGCAGTGGCAGGTCATCAAG
>Ga0209606_1000446_pt1 | contig 61877 bp, 61 predicted proteins | sample AD_UKC057_MetaG_FD_184412 | JGI IMG/M metagenome (GOLD analysis project Ga0209606, IMG submission 184412) | Active sludge microbial communities of municipal wastewater-treating anaerobic digesters from USA - AD_UKC057_MetaG (SPAdes) (version 2) | ecosystem: Engineered > Bioreactor > Anaerobic >... | reverse complement strand
TAAGCCCATAGAGCTAAGCTGCAGAAGCACCTTGATACCATCGTTATCCATAACTACCTGGCTTGTGCTAACAAAATCACCATCGGCTTGGGCAATAAGCTGATCTGCATCTTCTTTTGGGAGCGGATCATTGTTATCGTCCTTGCTACAGGAGTAAAATGCCGTTGCACCGCCCAGCAGCACAGCAGCTAGTAATAAATTTTTGAACCTGTTAGTTTTCATCGCTTTCGTGTTTTAGTATATGTACCAAGAAGAAATTCAAAAATCATACCGAAAAAATCAAACAATAATACAAATAAATCAAAAAATAAAGGAAATTTAGATATAGCCATTTAGTCTATTTCTAACTTTATAAAAAGTTAATCGAAACTTCCTTGGTAGATTTAAACTTCATTTTCTATCTTTACCAAAAAACCAAATGCCTATGAAACGATTAATTACTTCATTGCTTCTACTTGTGCAATTTTTATGGCTTTCTGCAAGTCCAGTAAGCATTAACGTTGCCAAAATAGTGGCCACAAATTTTTTATGCGTTCAAAAAGGGTTACCCGCAGATACCTTTCAGTTGAAATTAGCCTATACCTACCAGCTGGAAGGAAGAGATGCCTTTTATGTTTTCTCTCACAGCAAAGGAGGTTTTGTCATAGTCTCTGCGGACAATGAGGCCAAACCAATTATTGGCTATTCAACAACAAGTCCAGCTACAGAGAAAATTGATAACCCAGTAGTTGCCAGCAGATTTGAATGGTATGCTAAACAGGTTGAACATGCTGCTAAGAACAGGCTTGGGAATAAAGCTATTCAAAACGAATGGGAAACAATTCTTTTTGGCAAAACATATAAAAAGGCAAGTGTTGGCCCACTGCTTACAACCACTTGGAATCAAATGCCATACTACAATCAGCTATGCCCAAGTAACACACCTACCGGTTGTGTTGCAACGGCAATGTCACAGATTATGAAATACCATAGCTGGCCCGAAACGGGGAATGGTTGGCACAAGTACACCCATACAACTTATGGAGTCCAGTATGCCCATTTTGAAGAAACAACTTATGACTGGGCTCACATGCCTGATGTTCTTACTGGAACATCTTCAAGTACATCAAAGATTGCTGTGGCAACACTGTGCTATCATGCAGGAGTTGCTGTAAACATGGATTATGACCCGGAGGGTTCGGGTGCAATTAGCAATGATGTAATGTATGCGCTTTCCTCCTACTTCAAGTACGACCCTTCAACTATTAATGCGTATAGCTTTGATGCAAATCAACAAACCGAATGGATTGCAAAGGTAAAAACCGAGATAGACGCCAATCGGCCTGTTTACTACTCAGGAAGCAGCGATGCTAGCGGGGGACACGCATGGGTTTGTGACGGCTACAACGATGAAAATATGCTTCATATTAACTGGGGTTGGGGTGGAAGCTACAATGGTTATTTTAGTGCCGATGCTATGAACCCCGGAACATATAATTTTAGTGAGTATAACAGTATAATAACTGGCATTAAGCCAGGCATTAATAATCAGCCAATCCTATGGGTAAAGCAAGCCAGTGGTTTTTCAGCACCTTCTCGTGGTATCCAGTATATTTCCGCTGTTAACAATAGAATTGCATGGGCAGTTGCTTATGATGGTTCAGGATCAAGTTCAAACGTTAAGGATTTTACTCTAACTATTGATGGTGGAAGTACATGGAAAGCAGGTACAGTTAATGCTACAGGCACCACGGGAATGGGAGCGGCTATGGTATGTGCTATTAGCGATAAAATAGCATGGATTCCTCTTTACGGTTCATCAGGTGGCGGAAAAATTGTTAAAACCACAGATGGTGGTAATACCTGGGAACACCAGTCAACAGCCACATTTACTGCACCTAATGGATTCCCTAATGTGGTTTACTTCTGGGATGAAAACAACGGTTTCTGCATGGGAGATCCCAATAATGGTTATTTTGAGATTTATACCACAATTAATGGTGGAAACCAATGGACAAGGGTGCCATCCACAAGCATACCTGCAAATACATCAGAAGAGTATGGTACCGTTGGGTATTTTGATGTAATAGGGAATACGGTTTGGTTCTCAACCACTAAGGGAAGAATTTTCAAATCGGATGATAAGGGATTGACATGGACTGCCTATCAAACACCTTTATCGGGATCATTCAAGATCACTTTTAAAAATGAGAGTAACGGCATTATTTGTGGCTTGAATGGAGAGGTATATGAATTTTACAAAACTATTGATGGAGGTGAAACCTGGCAGCAAGTCACCCCAAGTGGAGATGCCTTTACAGCCGATATACTGTACATGCCTGGATGCGATACCCTAATCTCTGCTGGCGTGGACTACAAAAATAATCTGATGGGAATATCCTACAGCGTTGATGAGGGAACTACCTTTACTTGCTATGCCAACTTTTACAAAAATTACCAATTTACCGCCCTTGGCGCTTCACCTCAAGGAGCTGTTTGGGCAGGAGGATTCAACTCAGATCAATATAATGATGGAATGTGGCACAAGGGTACACTCTTAATTTCGGGTGATTTCAAAGTGAACAAATCAACCGTGGCCCAAAACGATTCCACCGTAGTATTCACCGATCAATCCTACGGTTCACCCGAAACATGGGAATGGAACTTCGGAGAAGGAGCTTCACCTGTTACACTTACGGGTGTTGGACCTCACACAGTAAAGTACACCACTACTGGGGATAAAACAGTTACACTCACCATTCAGAAAGGGGAGGATATACAAATTCTAGTAATGGAAAATATTGTTCATGTTACTTGGCCCGACGGAGTAAATACACCTACTGATAATCAAAAAATACAAATTTTTCCAAATCCGGTAAGGAACAATAACCATATATCTATCAATGGTTTCACAAGCGGCATGATTGATGTTTTTAATTCAAACGGAACTTTGGTTTGGAGCTCAAACGGGATGACTGAAAGTAATAAAATTTATGTTGCCAACTTGCCATCAGGAATGTACATAATTAGGATAAGGGAAAACAATGGTAGTATTACCACTAGAAGGTTATCTGTAGAACGATAGAACTTTCACTTCCGAAAGATTTAAAAAAGAGAGGTTTTAAAACCTCTCTTTTTTATAGTATTTCGTTAGATTTGAGCATCACAGCGCCCCGTTCTACCATTTCGGCAATGGCCTTTTCACCATCATCTGGATTCAGGTTGACCGGCATAACGGCATCAATTACAACATCAACCTTAAAACCTAACGTAATAGCGTCAAAAACAGTATTCTTAACGCAGTAATCGGTAGCTAACCCGGTTACAACAATATGATCAACATCCATATCGTGAAGCCATGATGCTAATCCGGTTTGCTGAAACCCTGAGTATGCTTCCTTTTCAGGTAAAGTGGCTTTTGATACCAGTATGGCAACCCCTGGGAAATATAGATCTGCATGTAGCTCTGCTCCATGGGTACCAGCGACACAGTGCACTGGCCATATGCCCCCGTATTTTTTGAACGATGAATGGTTTGCCGGGTGCCAGTCGCGGGTAAAGATTACGGCCATTCCCTCCGATTCAAATAGCTGCGACAGCTTGTTGATGGGTTCAATAACAATTTCTCCTTTCGCTACAGCCAACGCTCCACCCGGGCAGAAATCATTCTGAACATCCACAACTATCAAGGCTTTCATAAGAATAAAATTTAGTTGGTTGATATAAAGGGCTGCAGCCTGGAATTAGGGCTATACTTTCGTCCTACCTTAGCCATTGGTTCGTCTTCGACCAAAACAATATCGGCAGTATAGTCATAGCTGCCCTGCATCAGGTAGCTCCCTACACCGTAGGCATCAACCGGAACCCCCATACTTTCGAACATGCCTATTCGCTCAGGTGTAAAACCACCGGAAACGACAATCTTTACATGCTTAAAACCCTCCTTGTCGAGGGCTAAACGTACCTTTTCCACCAGCTTGGGATTTACTCCTGTTGGTTTAAAAGTCCCCATTTCGGGGAAAATGCTTTTATCAACCAAGTTCTCGGAAGTATCAAGCCTGACTCCCCATAACTTGTCGCCCAGCTCGCGGGCACATGTAATGGAGGTATTCACGCAATCGTTATCGAAGTCAACAAGCGCAATAAGATCTGCGCTCGGGTAGGTTTCATGAAACAGTTTAGCCGAGGTAACAGTGCTCCCCCCGACCGATGCTATAAGGGCATGGGGTATTGTTCCGGAAGCGCCAGCTCCCCACCACTCACCTTGAGCATCAGTTGAAACACCGGAAGCACCGCCAACAAAAGCAGCATACCCATCACCACCCTGCACAGCCCAATGGTCGAAACGAGCTGGGAAGTAAAGAACTGTTTTTCCATTAGCAGCATTAACTACACGCCTTACGTTGGTGGCAACTCTTGTCCGACGAGCAAGAATGCCCAGGTATATGGTTTCGAGATGGGCAAAAAGCGAAGCATCACCATGGATATGCATAGCCGTTTCGTAGGGTGAAATGGCATCGCCATCCCAAAGTGCATCAATTTTCAAATCGGAAAACCCGTCAACCCACAACTTATCAAGAGCCTGGGAAACTTTCATTTTCTCCTCCTCCAGCTGTAAGTATTTCTTTTTGTCAGTAAGAAATACTTTTCGGCCCATCCGCTTAAGCTCAATAAGCTTATCAAACAGCTTATACGCCTGATCGTAGTCGGAGTAACGCCCACTGGCAACCTTTAGCACCGCAACTGCCTCATCAATGCCACACACTACTGCCTCATTTTTCTGAAAAACCTGCATGGTAACATGCGGGTGGAGGTTATGGCTTTCAAGCACAACCTTCTCGCGCCAAAAATACACATCGCTTCTATAACCCCGGCGAAGCTCTTGAACCGGAAGGTCGAAGGTTGTGCTATGCAAACGCTCCTTCATTATTCGTGCAATAATTAAATTCAACAAACTTTAAGCAAAAGCATTTAAAATAATAATAGTTTAAAGGGTTAGCTCATTTTTTGCCTTCCGTTCAACAACTACTCCGATTATTGGAACTTTTACCACCGGGGAGTTAGCGGCATTTGATTCGATGGTTACAGTTCGACTTATGCGCTGAGGACGATTTTCAATTCTGAAGTAAACCTCAATCGTCCCCTTTTGGTTGGGCAAAATTGGCGCTTTAGGCCAACTCTTAATATTAGTTCCACAGCATCCGGAAACCCTGGTAAGTATTAAAGGTTTATTACCCTGGTTCACCACAGTAAGCTGCACCTTCCCGTTGCCATCGTCTAGCTCATCTAAAAAAATTTCTCCCAGCTTTACCGTATCTGGAATAGCGCCAATAATTGGTCCATGCTTAATTCCATCTTTATCCATTTTAACATGCTGCCCTAGCATAACCAATGGACTTAAAATCATGATAAAAACTATTCCTAGGGATTTCATATAATTCTTCATATACCTAAATAAATGCTATCTTCGGATTTTCATACTACGAAACAAATTTACAAAAAAATAGTTCTTTTCCCACGTTAACACTACAGAATGAATTTATGGTAAAAAAAGCCTGTTGAAAGGGCTATCGGCAAGCACAACAGCATAGATTGGCTGACCAGCTTCTGCCTAATAATAATTTTAGGTGATAGTGTTCTTAATTATTTGGGTTGATGAAAACATTTTCGAAAGCAATTGATGCCGCCATTTTTGATATGGATGGCGTGTTGGTTAATAACCACCAGTACCATCTGAATGCATGGAAAGAGTTTTGCAGGCGTCATGGCTATAAATTTGATGAGAAAACCTTCACCACGGCATACTTTGGAAAAAATAACCAGGAGATAATTAGTGAGCTAACCGGAAAGTCTATTTCAACCCACGAGGCTGAACTACTGGGAGAGGAAAAGGAAGCTATTTATAGGGATATTTACTTGCCATTCATAAAACCTGTTGATGGTTTGATCGAGCTGCTAGATTATTTAAAAGAAAACGGAGTAAGACTCGCCGTGGCAACCTCAGCACCAAAGTCTAACTTTAAATTTATTGAGAAGTCATTACGCCTCGAGAATAGATTTGATGTGGTTGTTGACGCATCAATGGTTCAGCATGGAAAACCAGACCCAGAAATCTACCTTAAAGCCTCCGAGCTACTAAAGGTTCACCCTGAGGGGTGTTTAGTTTTCGAAGATTCTTTTTCCGGAATCCAGGCGGCCACAGCGGCAGGGATGCGGGTGGTAGCCATGGCAACAACTCATACCCGAAATGAGCTTGGTAAAAATCTTACAGTAGCTGATAGCTTCTATGACGTGCTAGCCTTCATTTTAAGGGAAAACGAGTAGCCATTTCAGCTGCAGCCACTAGATTGGAAGAATGAACCAAAATTTCAAAGTGCCATTGATACTATCTCCAATTATGGCTATATTGCCTATCAATATATTATTAAATAAGCAATCACAAAGTAAATATCTTTACATCAACCACGATGGCTATAAATGGTGAAGTTTTAAGCCTTCATTTTAACAAACAAATATGATTGGCATATGAAAAGATGTTTAGTTGTAAGCCTAATTGTTTTGCTAGCTGCTTCGGCTAAAGGTCAAAATAAAGAAGAAGACATTTTTAACCTCTCGCTGGAGGAGCTGCTGAACTTGGAGGTTAGCATATCTACTAAAACAGCAACAAATATTAGAAATACACCGGGAATACTTACGGTAATCACCAGTGAGGATATAAAAAACAGCGGTGTAAACGGAATAATAGATCTTTTTCAACTTTTTGTGCCAGGTTTCGACTTTGGGGTTGATGTTGAAGGAGTAGTAGGAATGGGAGTACGGGGTATTTGGGCACATGAAGGTAAAGTTCTGTTTATGGTAAATGGGTTGGAGCTAAACGACGGGATGTTCGCATCCGTCCCATTCGGTAACCACTTTCCGTTGAATAATATAGAACGAATTGAGGTGATAAGGGGCCCGGGCTCTGCAATGTATGGAGGTTTTGCTGGTATGGGTGTAGTGAACATCATCACCAGGGATGTATATAAACCGGGAGGATACGTTTCTTACACTGCCAACCACACAGGCAGGCAATTTTCACAAAATAACGTAGGCTTTGGTACAGGCGTACACCAAAACTACCTTAACATAGGTATATCCGGAAACTACGGTAATGGTTCGCGAAGCGACAGGGATTACGTTGACTACCATGGACAATCACGTTCAATGAGGAATGCTAGCGATACCTACACCCGCCAGCTCGACCTGAAGCTTAACTACAAAAACTTCAACCTGGTTGGGTTTATTGATGACTACTCCTACCAGCAAATCGACCTCTGGGATAGCTACTACCCAGGACCGCCTTTAACCGAAAGCTTCAAGAGCTCGCTGGTTCAAGCTACTTATGATTTTAAGCCTAATGGCAACCTTACCATTACTCCAAAAATCTCTTACAAATGGCAGCAGCCCTGGAAACTCACTGCCCTGGGAGCTGGCTATGGGTATAACAACAACAAAACATTTGATGGGCTTTTAGGAGGAATTTCAACAAGCTACACAAAAAATAAGCTGACCATTGTTGGCGGAGCCGAGCTCAAACATGATCACCTTAACCAGCCCGAGCTGGTTGACACGGTTTACGAGGAAACATTTAGGAATGGCAAAGAGCAGCTGTCCTACACAAATACGGCTATTTATGGGCTCTTACAACACGATAGCCGTGTAGGAAACTTTACTCTTGGAGCCAGGTACGATTTTTCCAGCGAGTACGGCAGCTCGTTTGTACCAAGAGTAGGCATTGCCAAGGTTTTTGATTTTATGCACTTCAAGGTAATGGTGAGCCAGTCATTTAGGGTCCCCGGAGGAATCCTTCCCAACCGGTTGCCACAAGGCAATCCGGAAATCAAGCCTGAAAAAGGAACCAGCTACGAAGTGGCTATAGGGTTTAAAATGCCTTTTCAATCCTACATTACCTTTAACATTTTCGATGTATCTTTCGATAAGGTAATTGTTTACAACTTGGGTAATGATGATATAACAGGAGTAGGTTACTATAAAAATGAAGGTACAATTGGCACAAGAGGTATTGAAGCCGATTTTAGGCATATCAGCACTAAAATTTCATCATTTGCTACATTCGCCTACTACATGCGTAAACATTCCAAGACCGATAGCCTTTACAGGGTACCGGACAGGGAAAGTTACTTTTTAGGATTTTCGCCCCTAAGGCTTAACGGTGGTTTTAACTTCAGGGTAAACAACCGTTTATCTCTCACGTTGTCAGGATCTTACTTTGGAAAACGTTACGCCTTTACCCAAAGGGAAGGAAATGGAATGGATATACTCGAAAAACTGAACCCTCTTTTTATGCTTGGCTGCAATGTAAACATTAAGAATATAGTGCTAAAGGGTCTTACTGCAACTATTGAGGTAAACAATATGCTGGGGGAATCGTTTGTATTTCCCCAGCCCTATAAGGGCTCACATGCCCCTTTACCCGGACTTGACAGGAGTTTTGGCTTTAATCTTGTCTATGAATACTAAAACTTAAGTAAAAATGGCCCTGCTAGGGCCATTTTCATAGTGAAAAGCAATAGGTAAAAAAGTTATTGCTAACTTTCAGCATCTTGGGCTGTGTTGCTATGCTCTTCAGCTGCCGGCTCTTCAGGTTTTGCTTCTTCAACATCGAGAATTGCTAAAAGATTGTTTGCCTGAAGCTGGTTGTACCAGCTAAGAATTTTTTTAATATCGCTGGTATAAACCCTCTCCCTATCAAAATCGGGTAAAACCTTCTCGAAATACTCCCGAATGGCCTTATCAGTCGAAGTTTTAGGATTTAAAGTGGGTTTAGAATCTTCGAGGTTACGTATTAGCTTAAGAACCTCGATAAGGGGTAAATCGGTGGAATTAGTAAAAACCGATATGTCGGTTAAGGCGGTAACCTTTGAGGTAATGGGGGCCGTCATTCGGTTTCCATCAGCAATGGATTCAACAATAACCCCTTTCCGCCCTTGCGATACAATTTTGAATAAACCGGAGTAGCCCGAAATAGAAATGATTTCCTTAAGTGTAGTTTCCATACTTCCTAGTTATATTTTCGGTGTAAAGTTAAGTTGAAAAAATTTTAAATTAAAAACTGCGTACCGTTTAAATGAACAATACACAAAAATAGCCGGCGTCTGGGTAGCTGAAAGTTTACCGGTTGCTTTTCCGGCCATAATGGAATTTTGCCCACACCAGGTAAAAGGTTGCAGCAATGTTAACCAGGTAGTTTAACCACAATGGCCACTGGTATTTTCCGCTTACCATATCGTTATAAGCAATGTAAATAAAGGTAAAAAAAACACCAAGAGCCCATAACAGAAGAAAAACCCAGTTAAAACTCGACACGTTATGCGATCGCCACGTTTGAACAACCTGAGGGATAACCCCAATGCTCAGAATAATATTGCCAAACCATCCGATAGCCTCAACTGCTTCGTTCATATTGTGTTGTTAATTAAAACCCCGTTCCTTTTTAATCTTCTCGTAGGCTTCGTTCACCATTTTAAATTTTTGTTCGGCAGCTTGCCGTACATCCTCTCCCAAATGGCTTACCTTGTCGGGGTGGTATTTTATGGCCATTTGTCGGTAGGCCTTTTTTATCTCATCGTTAGCAGCAGAGGGTGAAACCTCCAAAATTTTGTAGTACTTATCGGTATCGGGAATAAACATGGCTTTTATGGAGTCGAAGTCAGCTGTTTCAACTCCGAGGTATTGAGCAATTTCATTAATAATTTGGAGTTCAGCCGGGCTTACAACTCCATCAGCCTGAGCTATTCCGAAAAGGAAGTGCAGCATTTGCAACCGGGAATGGTAATCTACATTCTCCTTAACCTGCTTGCACACATCCTTCACAGGAACCGATTGCTTAAGTATATCCCTCAGCAAAAGAATAGCCTCCCGGGAAGCCGAGGCTCCAAAATTTTTGTAAAAGTAGTCCTTTACGTAGCTTAGCTCCGATTTTAACACCCTGCCATCGGCCTTCATCACAGCCGAAACCAGCACAAGCAAGCTAACCAGGAATCCATTTCGGCTGGTTTCGCCCGTATAGATTTTAGTAGGGGTTTGGGCGCTGTCGAATATAGAGCCAATAGCAAATCCCAGGATGGCCCCAATTGGCCCAAATAAAGCCCAGCCTAAACCGCCGCTAATCCATTTACCGTATTTACCCATTTGTTTAAAGAGGTTTAAGCCTTTCGACTATTTCAATAACCTGGGGTAAAAGTAGAGATTTTTCATCATTATTAATGATAAAGTCAGCCAGCTTAACTTTCAATTCATCATCCATTTGGTTGCTCACTCGTGCTTGAACTGCTTCCTTGTTTACCTTATCGCGAGCCATAACCCTCCTGATTCTTACATCAGCAGGTGCCACGACCAGCACCGTTTTATCAAGTTTTTTGAAAATACCAGATTCAAAGAGGATGGCCGACTCCATGAAAGCAACCTGGTTATCCTTGTGGGTCTCCGACCATTTTTCAAAATCGTCCATTACCACCGGATGTATAATGCTATTGAGCTGCTGCAATAGCATGTTATCCGCAAAAACCATTGATGCAAGCCGCTGCCGGTTGAGCTTGCCGTTGCAGTAAATTTCCTCTCCAAAAAGCAGCTTCACGCGCTGCTTCACTCCTTCATCGCTATCAGTAATTGTCCTGGAGGCTATATCAGAATTATAGACAGGATATCCCAATCTGGCAAGTATGCTGCAAACCAGCGATTTTCCGCTTCCGATTCCTCCGGTTACCCCAACCATCAGGCTCATTTCTTCTTCAGAATATAGTCAACATACAAGGGTTCAAAGCTAACCCGACTGACAAAATCGGGGTGGTTTTCGAGTAAAACCTTTAGCTTGTTGCCCTCCATTGAACCGGTGTCGGATATGTTGCATACCGCCCTGAAATTTGAAGGTTTTAACTTGAAGTACTTGCTCAAGGTTACGTTACACCTAAGCTGAATTTCGGCCGGTAATAAAATTGCATCGTAGCTGGGAGGTACGTTAAGGGGGATAATCGGAACATTAAGCATAACCTCCGTAAACTTTTCAACGGGTATAAATACCTCAACCTCCGAATTTGGCATGAAAACTTGTTTTACCTGGGGAATGTTCAATATAATTTTCTTGTTTCCAGCAAGGAGATTTAGGCTTACGGGTTGGGTTTTGAGCTCGTTGATGGTATCGAGAATAGCAGCAGGCCCGGAAATAGTGATTTCACCAGGTTCAACCTCAATGTTTCCGGCAAGCATGTACTGTCGTGCAAAAGTCAGGCTAAGGTTGGGAACAACCCTAACATTTTTCTCCACAACATCCTCAAGTTCAAGGCAAATGGAATCGGGGAAAACGTCCAGCACGTCCATATCCTTACCAAGTTGCGCTGAAATGGAAGAAAATTGTTGTGTAGTTGAAACACAAAATTGGCTGGATGAATTTTTGCCTTGGTTAGGTTTTAATTCTTTTAAATCAATATTAAGGGGGTAGCTGTAGCTTGTAAACTTATACCTAAGGAGGGTATAGCCGTATGCTTTAACCTTTACGCTAATTTTCTCGGGGGGGGTGCCTGTAATAATTTTTCCCTTCTGGAGGTTTGAATACCTTACAGGATATACCAGCTCATCGGAGTACTCGTGGCTAAGCTTTAGAAGGAACCAGAGTATGGCAGAAATAACCAAAAAAAGGGAAAATACCGCCAAGCGCTTTTTAAAATTAGCCTTTTCGCGATATATTATCTTGTTGAACTGTTTGAGTAGGGTTGAATCCAACTTTAAGGAAGTAAATGCAGGATTCGTTGCCCAAGGCTGAATCCTGCAATGCTTTCATCAAGGTTATAGCTATTTGGCTTGAATATCGGAAACATCACGAATTATTGTGCTTTTAGCAACCTTAACGTTGATGTTATCAGAAATTTCAACCATAACGTAATCATCCTTAACCTCGCTGATTTTACCGTAAACACCTCCGGCAATAATCACCTTATCCCCCTTTTTCAGGGCTTCCTGAAACTTGCGAAGTTCTTTTTGGCGCTTCATTTGCGGACGGATCATAAAAAAGTAAAATACCACGATGATCAGTGCAAACATTAAAATAGTCATTAAGGGGTTAGCCCCTTGTGCAGCTGGTTTTTGCAATAGTACGAATAGTGTTTCCATCTTTAAGTGTTTAGTTTGTTAAGCATTAAATTTCGAAGCAAAGGTAGTATTTTTTTAAGAAGCAACCTATGGCATCACGACGTTTGCTCTGATAGTAACCGATTTGTCCATAATGGATGAATTTGTCCGAAGGGTAATCGTTTTATACTGCAATCCGGCCCATCCCTGGCTGTTGAAAATAACTTCAACGGTTCCCTCCTCACCGGGTTTCAAAATGGTGCTGCTTAGCTTAGAGGTAGTGCATCCGCAACCAGGAATTACATCCTTCACCACCAACGGGGCATTTCCGGAATTCTTAAAACGGAATGTGTGGGTTACCACTTCTCCCTGAGTAATTGTGCCGAAATCAAAAAAATCTTCGATATACTCCAGGTTTGGAACCCCTGAGCTGTTACCAGAGGTGCTCAGATTATTTTTAGGTTTGGAGGGCGAGCCACAGGTGGTAAGCAGCAGTACACACATAACAACCATTCCTCTTGTTCTCATACCAGAATATTTAGTAATTTTTAGCTGAACTTGTTCTATAAACCTTTTGAATTTGCAACTGAAAACAGCTGAAATTGCTACTTCAGGGTGCGGATGTTGGTGGTTGCTGAATTTAGCCTGGCTATTCGGTATCTGGTTCTAAGCTGTTTATGTCATCAGGAGTTTCGGCTATATCGCCAATAAGTCCTCTCCCCTGCTTCTCGAATTTCTTTTGCTGGCGGAGTGTGGTAATTATTTTATCGAGTACACCGTTTATAAAAAGTCCGCTTTGCTCCGTGCTGTAGAACTTTGCAATTTCGATGTACTCATTTAGGCTTACCTTAACCGGAATTGATGGAAATTCAAGAACCTCGGTAATAGCCATTTCCATGATCAGCATATCCATTGACGCAATCCGGTCAACCTCCCAGTTCTGGGTGTACTCCTCAATGAGGCCAACATTATCAGAATGCTTGAGTACCGCTTTTGCCATTAGCTGAAAAGCAAAGTCCTTATCCTCCTCGTTTCGGTATAAAGGCATCAACTTTAGAGCATCAGGATTTTCTTCCCTTACCTTTTTAATGGTCTTAGCAGCCATGCTAAGCACAAACTTCAGGTCATCGTTCCAGTAGATGCTCTGCTCCTCGAGAAAAGCATCAAATTCATCAGAATTTTCAAGCTCGTTTAGGTAGAAGTTAACAATCATCTGCCTGCAGGTATCGAGGGAAAATTCGTCGTCCGACATGAATTTATGGTAGCTTTCGGAGGACACCAGCTGCTGGTAGAGAAGTTTAACCACCTCGGGGTAGTTTTTCCAGCTCAACTTGGAATCCTTTGCTTTCTGCTTGAGCGCTTGATTATTTCTGAGAATATGAATTAGCGGATTGTCAACAAAACGGGTATTTGGATTTAGCTCATCGGCGGTAGGACGGAACTTTTGTTTACCCAGCTCAATTTTCTCCAGGGCAACATCGGCGAGTGCTTCAGGAAGTAATAGCACTAAAAGGTAAAGTTGATAGGACTTTTCAATGCTAAAATGGAGCTCCTTTTCAAGGTTGCTAAGCGAATCGTTATTGCTTCGGAAATACGCAAAAAGAACTTGTAGAATTTTTATCCGGAGTAATCGTCGGTTAATCATTTAAGAACAGATTTTCAAAGTAAAAAGCCTACAAAGTTAAAACAAAATAGCATGAGTAGCTATATTAGATATAAAATAATCTTGCGGTTAATAAAATATAAAACAAAACCAAAACATTCTGGTAAATAATTTTTTAAAATCAAAAGGTTGGATAGACGATTAATTTTTTATTTTTGATGGTCATAAAAGCATTGTTTATCCTTAAACTAAAACTCTTACAGTGATGACCGATCAACTTGATAATCAAAATGAATTTGACAGGGCAGAAATTGAAGACCTTTTTTCAAATGTGGTAAAAGCTGGCAAGCGTACCTACTTTTTTGATGTAAAAGCGACCCGTAGCGATGAGTACTACCTTACCATTACCGAAAGCAAGAAAAGGATGGGCAAGGATGGCAATATGTTCTACGAAAAGCATAAAATATTCCTGTACAAAGAAGATTTTGATAACTTTATGGGTGGTTTGACTGAAGCAGTCAACTTCATCAAGTCGAACCAGGAAGTGCTTCCCCGCATAGCGGCAGAGTATGGCAACGAAGCTTCACTGGCCGAGGTAAACGATGAGCTTACTACGTTGAACTTTGAGGACTTAGATACAAAGTAGATAATTAAACTAGAGCATGCAAGCCGGCTATTTGCCGGCTTTTTTGTTATAGTTTTCCGATATAAATTTAAGTTTAGTAGGTGAATCCGGTTATATATACAGATCAAAAAGTTCCGCATCTGTAAGCTGCCGGTTCCCCAACTTGAATTTTTACAAGGAAACTAATAACAATATTGGTGGTGCTTTTGAATTTACTTGTAGGTATGATCAGGGTTGTCGTCAAAATAAATTCCGTCTATGGGCTCCCTGTTGAGCACTTTACGTATTTCATCAGGCGCCAAAGTCTTAACATTGGTAACTATATAGCCCTCGTCGAGCAGGTTGCCCATGCCGTTACACTCCTTAATTACCGCCGTAACAGGTTGATTTACAGGAACACTCATGGGTACTAGAGCAGTAATGCACATGTACCGATCGGCCATTTCAACACGCTCCACTTCAGAATCGTAGTGCTTGAACATAAACTTAACCTCATCCGTAACCAGTTTAGCCTGCTGCTGGCTTAGCATGTCAACAGCAGGAATAAGCACAATAAAATAGCGAAGTTTCCCATCAAGTCCACCCATTCCTGTGCTAATAAGCACCCCTTCCTCGTCAGTCAGGGCACCTACCAGATGAAACCTGCACTCGTTTAAGGCCAGCAAGGCCCATCCCTTTAGCTGGGACGGGGCAACAGAAACAAACTTTTCTATTGCCCTGTAGCTTTCTACCTCCCCTGATGAGGCTAAAAGCACCAAAACTTCCTTTAGCTGCTCTTCCGTTGTATCGTTCGAGAATAAAATATCGGCAGAAACATTTACCTCCTTAGTGTCTTGTTTATTACGGAATTGTTCCGCCATTCTGAAGTAATCCTTTTGAATGGAAATATCAACCACATCCTCAACTATGCTCAATCGTTTACCGGCATTGCCTAAAAACTCCTGAATCTGCCTAAAAATCTCTTCGGGTTCATTTGCTTCCATACCAGAATAAAATTATTTAACGTTTGTAAAGCAGCTTATTTTTAACAGCGCACATCGTGCCCTGAGTTTTAAGGGAGTTGACAATGTGAATGTTGCCATAAATAGCATTACTCACGTTGCGGCTTTTAAAGTTTTGGCTGAATGTTATATTTGTGCTCCATTTAAACAATTATGCGAAATCAAAGTTACTAGAATATTATAACAAAAAAATGCAGCTATCGGAGCTTCATAACGGGGAGTACGGGATTATTTCCAAAATAAGGGGACGCGGAGCGTTTAGGAAGCGTATCACCGAGATGGGTTTTGTGAAAGGTAAAAGGGTGGATGTGGTGAAGAATGCCCCATTGAATGACCCCATTGAGTACTCCATTATGGGCTACCAGGTTTCGCTTCGCAGAAGCGAGGCTTCCCTCATAGAGGTTGTAACCCCCGATGAAGCGAAAAAAATATTGGCCGAAAACCACACCGAGCCTTTAACTACCCTAACAGAACCGGAACTGGTGCAAACCGGCTTGAAGGTGATGGGAAAAACCATCAATATAGCCCTTGTTGGGAATCCCAATTCCGGTAAAACCACCATATTCAACTTCCTTTCCGGTTCAAGAGAGCACGTGGGAAACTACAGCGGCGTTACGGTTGATTCCAAAATAGCCCATTTTCAGCACAAGGGGTACACCTTCAACATTACCGACCTACCGGGAACCTACTCGCTAACAGCTTACACCCCTGAGGAGGTTTACGTTAGAAACTACATCCACGAAAACCATCCCGACCTTATTATCAACGTAGTTGATGCCTCGAACCTCGAGCGAAACCTTTACCTCACCACCCAGCTCATCGACATGGATGTGAGGATTGTGGTTGCCCTAAACATGTATGATGAGCTGCTGGATAAAAGGGACAGGTTTGACTACGAAATGCTGGGTAAAATGCTAGGCATTCCGTTTGTTCCCACCGTTGGTTCCAGAGCTAAAGGTTTCGACAGGCTGAAGGACACCATTATAAACGTATTCTCGGAAAAGGATAAAACCTCGCGTCATATCCACATAAACTATGGAGCTGTAATTGAGGAATCAATAGCAGCAATCCAGCATGAGGTTAGAAAAAATGAGACTCTTACGGTTAACTACTCCAGCAGGTACCTATCAATAAAGCTTTTGGAAAAAGATAGGCTGACTGACCGCATGCTGAAGGATTTTCCAAATTACACTGAAATACGCAAAATTGCCCGGCAAGAGGTAGAAAGGCTAGAAGCGCTGTTCCATGAGGATTCTGAAACCCTGATTACTGATGCCAAATACGGATTCATTGCAGGAGCCCTAAAGGAAACCTACCACGAAAGCAGCATAAAAAAAAGGCAAACAACTGAAATTATTGACACGTTTATCACCCATAAGCTCTTCGGGTTCCCAATTTTCATTTTTTTAATCTGGCTCACCTTTTTCACCACCTTTACTTTAGGTGAGTACCCCATGAACTGGATAGAAGCGGGGGTTGCATGGATTAGTCGTTCTATAAATGGCCTAATGCCCAATGGCCCATTAAAGGACATGTTAGTAGATGGAATTATTAGCGGTGTTGGTAGTGTAATAGTCTTCCTTCCAAATATCCTCATTCTTTTCTTCTTTATATCCCTTCTGGAGGATACCGGGTACATGGCCAGGGCTGCCTTCATCATGGATAAGTTGATGCACAAGATAGGGCTGCATGGCAAATCGTTCATCCCGCTGGTTATGGGGTTTGGATGTAACGTGCCGGCTATAATGGCCTCACGAACCATTGAAAATAAGAATAACCGGCTGGTTACCATGCTTATAACTCCATTCATGAGCTGTAGCGCCCGGCTTCCCGTTTATATACTGATTCTTGGAACCTTTTTCCCAAAACATGCCGGCAACCTGTTGGTGCTGATATACTTTACCGGCATACTCCTCGCCGTTGGAACGGCATTGCTGCTAAAAAAAACGCTATTCCGCACGGACGATGTTCCCTTTGTCATGGAGTTGCCACCCTACCGAATTCCAACCCTACGTTCGATACTTATTCACATGTGGGATAAAGCCTCCCAGTACCTTAATAAAATCGGAGGAGTAATTCTGGTAGGGGTTATCATTATATGGGCTTTAGGATACTTTCCACGAAATGTACAGACATCAAAAGATTATGACAGTTTGATTGGGCTTAAACGTGCTGCTCTAACTTCAGCACAAGCCACCAACGCTGCCACAGCAGAGAGCCTGGAGCAAGAAATCCAAGAAATCGAGATGGAAAGGGAAGCCCTGCGACAAGAACAGTCGTACCTTGGAAGAATTGGAAAGTTCATCGAACCTGCCCTCAAACCGCTTGGATTCGATTGGAAAATGGGAGTTAGCCTGATTTCGGGGATTGCTGCCAAGGAAATTGTGGTAAGCACCCTGGGGGTACTTCATCTGGCCAAAGAGCCAAATGGTTCACAATCGCTACCCGACAAGCTTAAGGCCGACACTTACACTACTGGGGAAAAGGTTGGCCAAAAGGTATTCACGCCCCTTAGTTCATTCTCCTTTTTAATATTTATTCTAATTTACTTCCCCTGTGTAGCAGTAATATCGGCTATTAAACAAGAATCAGGATCGTGGAAATGGGCTCTTTTTACCATTGTTTTCACCACTGCGCTGGCGTGGGTTTCATCGTTTCTATTCTTTCAGGTTGGGACTTTAATTACAGGAAGCTAGTATGGTTCAGGAAATTGTAGTATATATGTTGATAATAGCAGCAATCCTCTATGTAGGATACAGCATTTACCGGGTATTCAGGCCAAAGCAAAAGAATTTGGGCCATTGTGCCGGATGCAGCTCCTCATCTTGTGGAATTAGGGAGTTGAAGAGTAAGTAAGCTCTACTAATTGAGTGTCAAACGAATGGCATTACAAATTATGTGAAACTTAAAACTAAATTTATAGCAACCATGAAAACAGAACAATTTTCAGTGGGAAAGATGAAGTGTATGGGATGTGTAGCTACAATCACCAGCGGTCTTTCTGAAATTGAAGGAGTATCAAAAGTAAATGCCGAACTTGAATCGGCAACTGTAACGGTAACCTATGAGAATGATGGTTTACGAGAGGTAATAATCAATAAGCTCGAAGCCCTTGGGTATCCGGTTAACCTTGATATTAAGCAAGGCTCCTAACCGAAAACCATCTGCACGTTCATGTATTCAGGTAGAGGAAGTGAAGGTATCACTTCCTCTTTTGGTATCCCTTAATTACAAAAACACCTAGGTTTCCGATTACAAATACTTTAGTCCATGCTTTTATGCATGGGAACTTAGTGGTTAGAACACCCATGTTGATAATTTTACTTCTATCGTGTTAGTATTCGCAAAAACATGGGCGTTTCAAATTTCAAGTAGAAACATTTTACCAGTCAAGCTGCCTTTACCCGTGTTTTTTCACGAAGTCGGGGTACAGCTTGGTTTTTACCCATTTAAAATCGGGTGAAATAGCCAAAATTTCCTTAAAAGTTTTACGGGCCAAATCAATTTTTCCAGCTTTCTCAGCAGAAAGTGCCATTTGCGCCCAGGCATTCATGTACCACCACGTTTTAGGATGCTGTCCGTTATTACCTTTTCGAAGAATTTCGGTAGCTTTTTGGTAGTAGCCTAAAGCTTCGGTAGGGTTTCCTCCCACAACACCCGGAGCATACTGTAAAAAATTGGCCTTTTCTAAAAGGGGGTACGGATTATTGGCATCGAGCTTAAGCGCCTCATCAATTATTTTTATGCTTTTTGGCCCTAAAAAAGGAGCCTTATATGGGCTTAAATAAACTTTAAAAGCCAACAGGGCAGAATTCATTGCCATGGCACCAACATGTCCAGGTTTAATCTTTAGAATGTTGTTTGCATGCTGCTCGGCCAAGTCGATGTAGCGTTGAGCCTTTTCCTTGTTTCCATTTGAACCAAGCAGGTAGGGAATAAAGCCATACTGGGCATGAAGAAGCTGAAATTCATCATCAATGGTTGGTTTCATTCGATAGGTGTTCTCCAAAACCCCTATTACCCTTTCCCATTCTTTTATATCATCGTAAATGTAGCACCGGAAGAGGCGAATATCCACAGGTTCGACTTCGGTAGCTGAATCTAACCTCCCGCTACCTGTGACCATTAACAGAAAAGTAAGCGCACCTCCAAACAAGAAATAACCAAAATGCTTTGTTCTAGCCATAAACGTTAATAATACACTAATTAGCTTAATTTCTATCTTTTATGTCCTGTAATGCTGCTATGAAGGGGTGAAAGCATCATTCTAAACAAAACTAGCTGCTGAAGGGGAAAAAGTAGAATAGCCGACCATGCTGATTGTTCGCATAGAGCTGCTACGAGCATTCGGCCTAATAGCACCGAAAAAAGATATGCGAAAGTAAAGGGATAAGGCATAGCTAAAAGAGTTATAAAAGGCCCAAGGGTGGTAAGAATGGCATAGCTGAACATTAGCCACTCTCTGCCGGAAAAAAAATCGAACAACCCACCTGCAACCCTTCGCAACGCATAACGGTAGCTTGTAAAATAGCTGCAGGAAATTTCCTCCTTTCTTCCCAACAGCGTAAACGATCGGAGTCGTAACTGCTTAAACTCCTTGCTGTACATGGCGCTTTTAAGGTCTTCGGGAATGGTCACAGAGGTTAGAGTATGCCTTCTAAAGACTTCAGCGTTGTACATCACCGGCATTCCATCTGTCAGTGGCAACTTAGGGTTAAAATGTTTTCCAATCAGCTTTAAAGGTATAAGTGATAGCATCAACCACTGAACAGCCGAAACAGCAATTTTCACGCCAAAACTTTTGGTTGTATCATAATGTGGTGTAACGGAAAGCACGGCTAGCTTTCTGTGCTTCATGTTGGCAACCATTGCGTTAATAAAATGAATACCCATCCGCATGTCAGGATCAAGGAAAAGTATGTAGCTGCCTGATGATTTTTCGACAAGCACATTGCGAAAATTACTCGAATAGGATTCACCAGCTTCACGAATCGTTCCATTTAAAAACTTAAACCGGTTATCAACCCTGGCAAAAGCCAATTGGTCATCGGGAATACTGTTCAGAGGACTGCTACAATAAACCAACACCTCGAAGTTTGTGTAGGACTGGTTTTGCAAGTCGTGCAGGAGGTTAACAAGACTAGCTGTATTTTTGCCCTGGCCAACCACAACCAATACCTTTCCATGGTCTATCAGCTCAAAAGGTCTTAGGTAGGGGGTATAAATGTAGTTAACCAAAACAACCACCAACCTAAGCACTGCAAAAACAACCAGCAACAAAACCAAGTAAAAAATTACCATTCTCTATATAACTATCATTATAACAAAGCCTACCCTATACAACTTTAATTTACAAAGGTAAAACTTTTCAATATAGTGAGAATTGCAAAGGTAAGGCCTGCTCAAATACAATACCCCAAAGCATCATTGATTGTTAGCTTAAAGATGGAGTGTTATTGTGCAATAATAGGCTTTATAGTTATAGGCTACATTATAGGCAATTCTTTTTCGACATACCACGCTCCAATCATCATTAAAAAAAACGATTCCTATAAGGGAACCGTTTACTAATACACACGGGGCTATGTTGGCATAGTCTCAGCATACAAGCAATGAAATTGACATTACATACGCATTTTTTTGAACTCCTCCTTCATGCGGTTGATATCGGTAATCCAATCCTCAATGTCGTTTTCGTGCTCAATTTCCTCGTTAAGAATTTGAACGGCCATTTGGTGGGTTGAGTGGTCTTTCCCATTGGTGAAATCAGCAATTTCCTGGTAACGTTTAATTGCGCAACGCTCGCCCTTAAGGTTTTGCTCCAGAACCACCTCAATGTAGGGGTCAACGGGGGCATCGTAAGTGCAACGGTTAACCTTAAACCAGTCCTGTGGGCTTAGTATAGGCGTTCCGCCCAGCTGAATTATTCTTCCAACAACAAGTACAGCGTGGTTTAGCTCTTGTGTGGCATGAAGCAGGAGCTCAGGTTCAATTTCGCTCCGCATGGGGCCCTCCATCACTCGGGCACCAATCCAGTACTGGTAGTATGCAAGCCACTCCTCGGCTAGTGCGGCATTAAGCATTCCCAGCAGTTTTTCTAAATCAACCGATACAACTTGTTTGGCTTCTTTTCCCATAGTAGTAAATTTTTTTAAAGTGTTTTCGTTACTTTATACGACGGACATAAAGAGTTTGTTTGCCAAATAGAAAAAGGGTTGGCTGGTGCAACCCGATTGCCTAACCGTTAATGCTAATCTGGCCTAGCCTTTTAGCATCCAGAATCTGAATTTTCCTCTTAGTCATGCTTATTAATCCCTCCCTGATAAACTCGCTAAGCTGACGATTAACAGTTTCTCTTGAAGTGCTAATTAAATCGGCCAGCTCGCTGTTGTTGAGCGGCATTTCGAAGGTGCTTGAGCAAAAAAGATCGTCGGACATGCACAGTAGAACTTCGGCAACCCTTCCCGGAATCTGCTTTTGCGACATGCTTGTGCAGCGACGATATTCGACAAGTTCGTTTCGGCAAAGATCCATAATGAGTTCATAGGCAAAATCACCATTTTTAGTGATAAAATCTTTAAAGGTGTCAAGCGAGATGAAGCAAACTTCGGCATCGGAAATGGCTGTTGCAGAGTACTGATTTATACGATCGCCAAAAGTAGTCGGAAGGCCTAAATATGTAGGAGCTTTAATGAGTTTTAATATTTTATCGCCCGAAGGCCCCTTCATGTGTACTTTTACCATACCTCTTTTCAGGTAGATAGTATTGGTTGCCAAGGTTCCCTCCCTGAATACCACCTCACCCTTTTTAAACAGCACCTCGGCGCAGCCAAACTCCAATGTTTGGAGTTCTGTCTCGTTCAGGTGCTTTGCTGCTGACGACTTGTAACCACAAGTTCTACATTCGGGATATGACATAATTCTTCAGATATCTTCTGCAAAGATACAAAGGTTAAAGATTTATTGTGTGAAAAATCTCACAGCAAAGCGTAAGGGATATCACACCAAGAGTAGGTAAAATAATGACAAGCAGCTATACTTTTGAATTGTTAAATATTTAACAGATTATAACCCTATACCACATTAAGACATGGAAATAGACGTTGAAAAGCAGCTCGAAGAGCTAAAGAAAAAAGTAGGCAAGCTCGAAAGTGGTCGGAAGGACAAGTTGACTATGGTAGTCTTTTCCGGCGATATGGACAAACTTTTGGCAGCAATGATCATTGCAACCGGAGCAACAGCAATGGACATGGAGGTAAGCTTATTCTTCACATTCTGGGCTACTGCTGCTCTCCGCGATCCCAAGAAAAAAGTTAAGGGGAAAAACCTCGTTTCAAAAATGTTTGGTTTCATGCTCCCCAAAGGTGCAAAAAAGGTTAAGCTTTCGAAGCTTCACATGGCAGGTATGGGTAAAACCATGCTGGAGAACATTATGAAAAAGAAGAATGTTGCCTCCCTTGATGAAATGTTTAAAACAGCCGCAGAACTTGGCGTTTCTATAAACGTTTGCGAAATGTCAATGAATTTAATGGGTTTCAAACGCGAAGAGCTAATTGACTATCCCAACCTAAAGATTTGTGGTGTAGGAACATTCCTCTCGGATGCCGAGGAGAGTAAAATTCAGCTGTTCATTTAGTAGTAAACTTAAACGATGCCATTATGCGCGAAAAATTGATCGTAATTGTTACAGAAGGACCTGATAACCAGGAAAAGGCAACAATTCCTTTTGTTATGGCAACAGCAGCACAATCAATGGATGTTGATGTTACTATTATTTTGCAAGCTGAGGGGGTATTACTTGTAAAAAAAGGTGTTTCCGAAAATGTAAACGCATCGGGCTTTATGCCACTAAAGCAACTGCTTGATACATTCATTGAACTAAATGGTAAGCTACTTGTATGCACCCCTTGCGCTAAATCGAGAGGGATTAGCGAAAATGATCTAGTCGAGGGTTCCAAACTTATAGCCGCAGGAACAGTTATTTCGGAATCGTTAAGCGCAAACGCTGTATTGAGCTATTAAACACAAATCAAACAACAAAACAATGAACGCAGAAGAATTAAAAAATCTAAAGGTAAGCCAAACCGTTGATGCACGGGGTACGGCTTGCCCAGGTCCCCTTTTGGCTGCAAAAAAAGCTATTGGAGAAATTGAATCGGGTGAAATCATGGAAGTACTTTCATCCGACGAAGGAACAAAGCACGATATACCAAAATGGTGCGAAAAAATGGAGCATGAGTTCCTGGGAATTATTGAAGAGGATAGCTTCACCCGCCTATTTCTAAAAAAGGCTTAGGGTGAAAAGGATAAGGAAGCAGGGCTTTTTAAGCCTTGCTTCTTACTTGTACAACAATATTTTTTCTGCATAAAACATAGCTATCATCATGTTAAGTGAAACATTTTCACCAAAAATTCTGGTCTTCTCCACCGACATAATATCGGACCCGGGGATCGACCAAGCCGGATTACGTAAGCTGCACTACCCCCCTACTGTTTACGTAATTAGCTTGCCCTGCTCATCGGGCATTAAACCGAGATGGATTATGCGGGCGTTCGAAAAAGGTTTCGACGGTGTTTTTATTGCTGCTGATGGCCATGAGTGCTCCTACAGCCCAAAATGTGCTGAGCACACCAATAATATTATTGTAGAGTCGCAGAAGTTGATGAAGGAGAACAACATTAACCCAAAGCGAATACGTATGGCTGCTTTATGTTCTGTTTGTGCTGAGCCATTTGTGAATCATATGGGAAACTTCTCGAAAATACTCTCAGAACTGGGAAGTATTGGTACCGAAAAATACAATCCAAGTTAAATCTTTCGTCCACTTCGTGAAATCCTTTGAGCCACTTTGCGGTTAAAAATTTAACCACAATCAACACTAAGTACACACAACGTTTCACAACGAAAAATTAAAGATTTATTTTAAATCTTAATCGATGCCAGAAAATAAAAAAACATTTGATGCCCTTGTAGTGGGAGGTGGAATCGCAGGTCAGGAGGCAGCGCTAAGTTTAGCCAATATGGATTACAAGGTTCTTCTAGTGGAAAAAGAGCTTTCCATTGGTGGTAAGATGATTCAGCTTAGCAAGGTGTTTCCAACCCTCGACTGCGCAGCATGTATCACTACACCAAAAATGTCGGAAACGGCCAGGCATCCAAACATTCAGTTACTGCTGAATACAGACATAATGGAGATTACTAAAAATAATGGATTATTCAATGTCAACCTAACCATTCAACCTACATACGTTAACCCTGATCTATGTACCGGATGTCAGCTATGCGAGTGGGCATGTCCAGTAGTAATCGTTGACAAATACAACAACAATATGGTTGGGCAAAAGGCCATATCCATAGCCTTTAGCTTAGCCAACCCCAAGGTAGCTGCAATTGACATGAACCACTGCATTCACTGTAAAAAGTGCGAAAAGGTTTGTGAACCTAAAGCTATTGATTACGAAATGCAACCAAAAAATATAAACATTGAGACAAAAACAGTGATTATTGCAACCGGGTTTAACCTTTTTAAAGGGGAGAATAAACCACAATATGGATTTAAAAAATTTCCCAACGTAATTGACGCCATGCAAATGGATAGGCTTATTGCTCCTACTCGACCCTACAATGCAGTTCTACGTCCAAGCGATGGTAAGGTTCCCGATAAAATTGCCTACGTACTTTGTACGGGCTCCAGGGATTCAAGCCTTGAGAATGCCATAGGATGCGGGGCTGAGTGCTCCAACAACCCAATATGCTCACAAATTTGCTGTATGTACTCCATTAAGCAAGCCCAGCTACTAATGGGTGCTCTCCCGTTGGCCGATATCACCATATACTATATGGATATAAGGGCATTTGGTAAGGGCTACGAGGAGTTCTTCCAGCAATCAAAAGGAATGGGGGTCAACTTTATTAAAGGGAAAGTTGCCAAAATCAACCAAAAGGATGACAATAGTGGCGATTTAATTCTCCGATACGAGGATGTTACAACCGGAGCCCTCAAGGAGGCTAATCACGATTTGGTAGTGCTTTCCGTTGGGGTTTTACCAAACAACGGAATAACAAAAGTTTTTACTGATGATAAATTAGAGCTGGATAATCAGGGCTTTATAAAATCGATTGACGAACTTGTAAGCCCCTCGTTAACCAGTATCGATGGTGTATTTGTTGCAGGTACCGCTGCGGGTCCAAAGGATATTCCCGATTCAATACTATCTGCAGGAACAGCGGCATCGGAGGCAGCAAGCTATATCAACAGCACACTATAAGCTGTCATACTGAGCAAGGCGAAGAATCAATAAATACTTCACCTCGCTCATTACTACTAACAAACTATACATTGAGCATGATGAAACAACGAATAGGAGTATATATATGCCATTGCGGGGGAAACATCTCTGACTATGTTGATGTGGAACAGCTTGGAAAGTTGATGGCAAAAGAGGATGGAGTAATAATATCAAAGGATGTGGTTTTTGCCTGCTCAGATTCTACTCAAAAAGATATTGAGAAAGATATTAAAGAAATGAATCTCGATGCCATTGTGGTTGCATCGTGCTCGCCAAAACTTCATACGCATACATTCCGCGGGGTTGCAGAGCGTGCTGGAATTAATCCTTACAACTACGTTCAGGTAAACGTGCGCGAGCAATGCTCGTGGGCTCATTCCGATAAACCAATGGATGCAACCATAAAAGCCTACGGCCTAATTCGTGCAGGCATAAATAGAGTATCGCACTCCGAGGCTTTGGAAATCATCGAAATTATGGCACAAAAGGCTGTTGCTGTAATTGGCGCAGGAGTGTCGGGTTTACGGGCTGCAATTGACCTAGCTAGAATGGGCAACCAGGTTTACTTAATTGAGAAGGAAGCTGAGGTTGGCGGAAAAGTATTAACCTCTGGCAAGCTATTTATGACTGGAGAAAATGGTAAAGAGGTTATCGACCGGCTATACCAACGCATAAAGGAAATGAACAATATCAACATATTCACAAATGCTAACCTTGAAAATATTTCGGGAAGCTTTGGTAATTTTATGATTGATGTGAATGTTGCTGGCGAATTGCTCAAGCTCAACGTTGGCTCAGTTCTAGTAACAACCGGTTTCGATTTTTATCAACCCAAAGAGGGTGAATATGGATATCAGCTATCCGACAAGGTTATAACACTTCCTCAATTTAACAAACTTATCAATTCCAATTCTGGGAAGCTTACTTACAATGGCAAAACCATTAAAACTATAGCCTACATTTACTGCGTTGGAAACCGCCAGAGCAAAGGTGAAAATAAGTACTGCTCACGTCAATGCTGCACTGCTGCAATCTATTCATCACTGAATGTTCATGAAAAATTTGAAGGGATAAAGGCATTTCACCTATATCGGGATATAAGAACCTACGGTAAACAGGAGCTACTCTACCAGGAATCATCGAGAAAAGGAGATGTTTACATAAAATTTGAGGAAAAGGAACCCCCTGTTATTGAAGTTAATGAGGATAAACTCTCAATAAAGGTTAAGGATTACCTTACTTCAAAGAAAGAGTTAATGCTAGATGCCGATTTAGTTGTTTTGGTAACCGGAATGGTGTCGCGAAGCGATAGTAGCGATATCTCCGGAAAGCTAAAAATACCCATTGGTAACGACAAATTCTTTAACGAAATCCACCCAAAACTAAAACCGGTAGAAACAGTAATTAAGGGTATATACATTGGTGGGGCATGCCAGGGGCCAAAGAATATATCGGAATCGGTTCAATCGGCACTGTCGGGTGCAGCAAAAATCAACGCAGCTATTTGCAAAGGAAGTATAGAGCTGGAGCCGATTGTTGCCAGAATTAACTCAGAAACTTGCATTTGGTGCAATAAATGCAGTGAGGTTTGCGAATTTGATGCCATTAAACCAATTGAAAGTAATGGCAAAATGATAGCAGAGGTAAATATCTCATCCTGTACAGGATGCGGGATATGTGCGCCAGTATGCCCTACCAACGCTATTGAAGTTGCACATTTCACCGATAACGAAATTGAATCTATGATTGATGGCTTTGCCTCACCGGTAAACATTTTACCAAGAGAGCATGCTAATTCGAAAACAAGTTCCTCCAAGGCACAAAGCCTTGCAGGATACCCTAAAATATGGAGAACAATAGCCAATGTTCTCACCGAGAAACCTCTTACCATACCGCAAATAGCGGAACAAATTAACATCAGCGTACAAGATGTAACCTGGAATATTATGACAATGAACCGGTATGGATTTATCGAACCAGCCGGACTTGATGACGATGAAGCCTACTACATGTATAAACTCAAAAAGTAATTATCATGCCGCACATAAATCCTGATTTTGCTGACGAAATAAAAAAATACGGAGCCGATGATTTTAATCTTTGTTTTAATTGCGGCAACTGCACCGCTGTATGCTCTCTCTCCACAAATGACGAATCGTTTCCTCGCGAAATGATTCGTTACAGCACGCTTGGGCTGGAGGATGAAATAAAATCATCACTTAAACCTTGGTTGTGCTACTACTGTGGTGAGTGTAGCACCGATTGTCCCCGACAGGCCAACCCGGGGGAATTGATGATGTCGCTCCGAAGATGGCTTACTGCCCAGTACGATTGGACAGGCCTTTCAGGCTTGCTCTACAAGCACATTGGCGCTTACATTGGAGGTATGTTAGTTTTACTTGCCGGAGTCATAGGTTTCACCAATTTCTCGGGTTTTGATAGGGAGCAAGTAATACATTACGGCCACCTCTTCGAGATGCTCGCCATTGCAGGAGTTTTTGCTGCTATACTTCTACCCAACATAATCCACATGTGGTACCTTACAATAGTTAAACCCAAGGTAAAACCTTCCCTTAAAGTTTATGCCCAGTCAACTGGCGACCTATTCGTGCACATGTTTACCCAAAAACGCTTTCTAGGGTGTGAGGATACCAGAGAAAACCGAACAAGATGGATTTTGCACTTTATCCTGGTTCTGAGCTACCTCTCCCTTCTCTTCACCACCGTGTTTCTAAACTGGTTCTCTACAACCAGCAAATTCGTCATCTGGCTGGGGTACTTTGAGAGTGCTGCAATTTTTATTATTACCACCGTTTTTATGAGTATGCGATTTCGAAAGGTTGACACAATGCACAAGCATTCACAACCATCGGATTGGTTCTTTGTAATCTGGCTCTTCCTAATGGGAATTACTTCATTCGCAGTACGGCTGCTTATTGACCTGAACAACCTGGACAGCCAGTTTTGGATGTACACCCTTCACCTTACCGTCCTTGCACAATGGGCGTTGATTATAGTCCCCTTTGGCAAGTGGACACATTTTCTATACCGTTCATTTGCCATGTATTTTCAAAAAATACTGGAGCTTAACAGGACTGTTAAAAGGCCATAAAAGCAAACCTCATCAAAACAACAAAAAGCCCGCTGGTAATATTATTCTAAAAAATGCTATATTGGCATAAATTTAAACCACTTCACCCATGGAAAGAAAACAAAGAAAATATCAGGAAAAGGCACACCAGACACTCGATGAGATTTTCGAGAGTATAGACTCCCTTGACGAGAAAATAAGGCAGGCAAGCGACAAAGCCAGCAGCACCATGAAGGAAAATATAGAGGAGCTAAAGGCAGAAAGAGAAAAACTTAAGGAAAAGCTTAAGGAATTGAACGAGGCCAGTGGCGAGTCATGGAAGGAGATAAGAAATGGATTTGAGGAAGCGGCTACCTCGCTTCGCGAATCATTTATACGTGCCAAAAACAAATTTCAGGATTCAGAACAATAGTTTCATCTTATCGAAGGGGCATGTAAAGCAGAACGAAAAAATTTCCTTGCAGGGCTATTCAGCAATTCTAATGTGATGATGGAGTTAAGAAAATGGCTGCTGGTATTTAGTACTGTGTTTAGTGCTATAGTTTTTGCTAAATCGCAGGAAGCTGACAGTAGCTCCCTAACCCTTCTTTTTGTGGGTGATGTAATGGGGCATTCGCCCCAAATTTCATCAGCCCTTAATCCTTTAACCGGTGAATATGAGTATGATAGCGTTTTTACCAGAATGAAGGGCGTATTCTCAATGGCCGACTTCACCATTGCCAACCTTGAAGTTACCCTGGGCGGAAAGCCTTATACAGGGTATCCGCAATTCAGCTCACCCGATGCTCTTGTAGATGGTCTAATAAATGCTGGGGTAAACGTACTGGTTACTGCTAATAACCATTCCGCAGACAGGGGCGCTAAGGGAATACAACGAACAGTTGAAACCCTCGACCGCAAAGGGATAATTCACACCGGAACCTTTTCCGATTCATCCGACAGGTTGAAGAATAACCCTTTAATTCTCGAGAAAAATGGGATGCGTATTGCCCTGCTGAACTACACCTATGGAACCAACGGACTGCCCGTTCCGGCACCCTGTATTGTCAATAAGATTGACACTTTGGTAATAATAAGGGATATTGCTATGACAAGGTTGATGAATGCCGATGAGATAGTAGTGTTCATCCACTGGGGAAACGAATATGAGCGGTATCCATCGGCTGCGCAAGTAGCAATGGCTAATTTTCTAAACCGCCAGGGGGTAAGAATAGTAATTGGCTCTCATCCCCATGTAGTTCAACCCATGGAAGCCACCTTAGATACCGATAGCACAACCGGCAGAATAGTTGTTTACTCCCTAGGAAACTTTGTGTCGAACCAACGAAGACGATACTGTGATGGGGGAGCGATTGCAGCCGTAAAGCTGGTTAAGAAATCTACAGGTAAATCAGAAATTACTGCTGCAGGTTTTCTTCCCGTATGGGTTCATACGCCCTCAACCGCCTCCCACAAAACGTTTCAGGTTCTTCCAGTTTCAATCTACGAAACAGCTCCAAAAGGCTACTTTTCTGCCGATGAGCTGGCACAGCTCACCCAATTTGCCACCGATACTCGTGCTCTGATGCACGAAAAAAATCTGAACTTCCCCGAGCTTGTCTTTTACAACGGCAGCTGGATTATACCAAACAATAGAGACAAATTACCCATCACTAGGTTGACCACCGGGCAATCTCATTTTTAGCATAAATCAAAGCGAATAAGATTTTCTTGACGAAGCATTCCCTTCGCTGGTAATATTATATGCTACCAACCTGCATGTATTTATAAAAAAAACCTGCCACACGAGCTACCGGAAATGAATGCTTAAAAATTTAAAATTTTATACCTGCGTTTATACCTACCCCTTTTATAGCTATGTTTGCAGGATTTTTAATTAATTATTAACATCAACTTAACGCTAAGTTAATGAAACAACGTTTCTCATTCCTGATAAGGTTTTTCCTTTTCTGGCTGATTTACTTCATAGTCTTTAGAGCAGTATTTTTGGTTTACCAGCTTCCGTTAACGCGGGGTATAAGCATGGGTGATGCACTAATGATTTTCACGCGTGGAATATGGATGGACACTTCGCTGGCAGGATACATACTGCTGCTGGCCTCGCTGTTCATGGCATTACTATATTTTGTTCATGGACGTTTTATTCGAACGGTTTACACAACCTATACCATTATTTTGCTGGTTCTATTTTCGGTTATAACCATTTCGGACCTGGAGCTTTACCGTAACTGGGGTTTCAGAATTGATGCCACTCCCCTACTCTACCTCAAAACTCCTAAAGATGCCATGGCCTCTTTAAAGGGTTGGGTAATTTTAGTGCTAGCCATTGCAGCGGCAATTGCGGTTATCTCATCTATGTTTTTTTACCGGAAATGGGTTGCCAAACCCCTCAACCACATTGAAAAGGGGAAATGGTGGTATTTCCCGATTTTCACATTCATAGCCGCCTGTATGATTATTCCTATTCGCGGGGGATTCGGAATTGCACCAATGAATCCTGGCAAGGTTTACTTTAGCCAGAACGTTTACTGCAACCATGCAGCATTAAACCCAGTATGGAACATGATGTACTCTGTTTCCAAATCGGGAAAAATGAGCAAGCAATACCCGACGGAGATTAAGCCAAGCGAAGCAAAACAACTTTTCACCAGCATGATGGAATCCGACTCCACCAACTACGTTCTCTCCTCTAACAGGCCTAATATTGTGGTTATCCTGCTCGAAAGCTTTAGTGCTAAATTAATTGAGCCCCTCGGAGGAAAAAGTGGCGTAACTCCATGTTTTAACAGGCTTTCAGAACAAGGTATATTGTTTACAGATGCCTTTGCAAGCGGTGATAGGAGCGACAAAGGAATTATTGCGGTTCTTTCAGGCTTTCCGGCGCAACCCACACAATCAATTATTAAGTATCCAACCAAGTCGCGTAAGCTACCCACTATAAGCGGTGTGCTGGCCGAAAACGGATACAACAACACTTTCTACTATGGAGGCGACCCCGATTTTGCCAATATCCGTTCGTTCCTATACCATGCAAAGTTTAACAGAATTGTAACCCAAGACGAATTCCCTAAAAAATACCGCAACTCCAAGTGGGGTGTTCACGATGAGTATGTTTTCAACTACCTGCTTACCGATCTCGATAGCGCCAGGGCTCCTTTCTTTAAATTCTTTTTTACGCTAAGCAGCCATGAGCCCTTTGAAATTCCGGCCAAACCAAAATTTAAAGGTAGTGATGAGGTTAACCAGTACCTAAGCTCGGCATACTATACCGATAGCTGCCTGGGAAATTTTTTCAATATTGCCCAGAAAAAGAATTGGTACAAAAACACCATTTTCATACTCATAGCAGATCATGGCCATAGGCACCTAGGAAATCATCCCAACTATGCCGTTGAAAAATTCCATATTCCCATGCTGTGGATAGGAGGCGCTCTTAGCGTTAATCCAACACGAATTGATGAAACTGTTTCGCAGGTTGACCTTGCCTCAACGCTCCTCAACCAGCTCAACCTCAGCGATTCAGCTTTTACTTTTTCCAAGAATATCCTTAGCAGCCACTTTACTCCTTTTGCATACTATGCCTTTAATGACGGCTTTGGTTTTAAGAATAATACCGATACGGTCATCTATGACCATGCAGGTAAGAAGTACATCAAGATGAGCCGAGCAAACCCCAAACAGGCTGCTCAGGAAGCATGGGCATTTTTTTCCACTTACCAAGACACCTTTTTAGGATACTAGTGTGCTTGTCGCCTTATCAAATTAAAACGGGGAGGTTCCTTGCCTCCCCATTTTTTTACTTGTTAAGGTTTGCGTTGCCATACTTAATCCTGATGTACACTTCAGCATTTGTTCTGCTATTTGTTCCTACCAGGCCCGATACCTGAATTGTGGTGTTGTCTTCAATTCGGTTGACAGATGATTTATCGGCGCTGAAATTTATACTACCATAGGCTGCTTCAGCGTCAATTCTGTAGGAAACATTAGGGTTGATACCAGCCTTCAAGCCGGTGTAGGCCCCCTCAAACCGAATGCTCTGAAAGCTATCAGACACATCAATTATTTTAACGTTTCCATACCTGGTGGTTAGGTTAAACTTTTTGCCCAAGTTGGAAATATCGAAATCGGTATAACCAGACTCTCCTTCCAAATTCATAACCGAACCAACCTCATACCTATCATATTTAGATTCAAGAACAAGCGAGTTTACCCTTCCCAAGTAAACCTTGGAGTACTTTGAAAGAACTACCATTGCCTGTGCTGCTTCAATGTTAAGGTTGCTGTACTTCATTTCAACCTTTAACCAGTTTGCCTCGGAAATGGCAACATCACCATATCCAACGGTAATGGAGCTAAGAGGTTGCGAATCGCCCAGCCCTAGCTTGTTAGCCTTAAAATTGCCGTACATCAAATCAACTGTAATCCTGGCATTTAGCTCGTTCACAAATATATTCCCATACTTATTCAACAGCTCCACCTCGATATTTTTCGGCATAAATATCTTATAGTTAATGCTAAGCTCGGTGTTAGAGAAAGATGAGAACAGTCTAGGAGATGACTTTCGAATATCCTCATTAAACCGGGTAATAGCCGAAACCAGGTTTTCCGTTTCAGAAAACTCAACATCAATAGCATCAAGCATAGATTTAGCCCTTTCGGCGTTTGCGTTTTCAACTTTCACATCTACATGAATGGCTATAGCGCTTTTATCCCAATTCTCAATGCTAATTTGGCCATACTTGTTTTCAACGTAAAGTTTAGATGCAGGCGAAACCTTAAACTCCCTGTCGTATTGTTTAGAAAGCTCGAGGGATGCGGAATATCCGCTTAAGCTGCTCAGTAATAAGAATAGAGTTACAGAAATTCTGAGAAATGCTTTCATGGTTTTTTATCTATTAAGTTAAATTATTAACATGGCAAAAAGTGCTGCTACTTCCCCTTATCAAGTGTTCCTTCAATTTTTTGTAGAACTTCCAGCCTTGACTGGTAGTTTTCGTACATTGCTCCAAGCACCATGTCGCTGCGGGGATTCTTTGGTAGTTCTGCTTTAAGGCGTTGACCCTCCCTATCAAACTCCTCAAGGAGCTGCTTGGCTTCAGGTTTTACAGAAGGATCCGTTGATGAGGCAAGTTTTTCAATCGCCCTGTATTTTTGGAGCAGCTGGCTCCGGTAGTAGGCTTCTACTTCCATGAACTGTGCAGTTGACCCCTTAGAAAAATGCCTAGAAAGCTCTTCAGAAAAGTGGTTGCCATACATTAGGCTCAATGCAGCGGTTAGTGCAAGAATGATGGAAACCGAAGCGGCAGCTAGTGCAAAAGTTTTAATGGTTGTATGGTTTTTTTGGGCATGAATTCGGGACTTAAACCGCTGCTCATGCCCATCGGGTAGGTCCACATCGTCAAGTTGACCTCTGTTTTCGGCAAAAAATTTCTCAAGCTTATCCATTGTATTGCGTGTTAGTTCCTTTTTAAAAGTTCAACCAGCTTTTGACGGCCACGCGTGTATTGCGATCTTACCGATGACTCATTAATGTCAAGCATTTCGGCAATTTCAGGGTAATCCAGCTCTTCAACTAAGCGCAGGGTCAGCACCACCCTATATCCCTCGGGCAGCTGCTGCATAGCGAGCTTAACCTGCTCAACCGATTCGGGGGTATAATCGTCGCTACTGTCGGTATGCTCGGCTAAGCCAGGCAAATCGTCGAACGAAACCAGCTGCACCCTTCTTTTTTTAAGATGGTCGAGACAGGTGTTTATCACGATTCGCTTAAGCCAAGCGCCAAAAGTAACCTCGCCCCTGAAAGTACTAATCCTGTCGAATGCTTTAAAGAACGCTTCCTGCATGGCATCTTCGGCTTCCATCCTATCGGGAATGATGCGGCAGCTTACATTATACATCGCTCTGGAGTACATTGAATAAAGTTCAAACTGCGCACGACTATCGCCTCGGCAACACTTTTTTACAAGCTCGGAGCTAATATCCATTCCTAATCAGGCTAAAAACCAAATACAACCGAAAGACTTTCCCATGGATGCGTTTGCTGCATGGGCAGGGTATTTTTTCAAATTTAGGTTTAATTTTTCTATAAAAATACCCAAGCATGTTTGTGTCAGAACAGTAATAAAACAAACAAAAAGCCTGATTGCCTATAAGTTGGCAAATCAGGCTTTTAGCAATTGGGTTATGTAGCTCTACACTATGCCAGAAAGCTCAAAAGAATACCCGCGGCAACGGCGCTACCAATAACTCCGGCCACATTGGGCCCCATGGCGTGCATCAGCAGGTGGTTGGTTTTATCGTACTCCAACCCAATAACCTGCGAAACTCTAGCGCTATCAGGAACAGCTGAAACCCCGGCATTTCCGATTAACGGGTTAATTTTTTGCCCCTCCTTCAGGAAAAGGTTGATAATTTTAACAAACATTACCCCACCAAAAGTAGCCACTATAAACGAAATGGCTCCAATTATAAAAATTTCGAGTGATTTTGCAGTTAAGAAGGTGGTTGCCTGGGTAGAAGCTCCTACTGTTAGCCCAATTAGGATGGTAACAATATCAATAAGGGGTCCTCTGGCCGTTTCGGCAAGCCTTTTGGTTACTGTGCTTTCCTTAAGCAGGTTCCCAAAGAATAGCATTCCCAAAAGCGGCAGCCCCGAAGGAACTATGAAGGCAGTGAGAAGAATTCCCACAATTGGGAACAAGATTTTCTCAAGCTTGGTAACCTGTCTCGGGGGTTTCATACGAATAACGCGCTCCTTCCTGGTGGTAAGCAACCTCATTATAGGAGGTTGAATAACAGGCACAAGGGCCATGTAGGAGTATGCTGAAATGGCAATAGCACCCAGTAGCTCCGGCGCAAGCTTTGATGAAAGGAAAATGGCTGTAGGTCCGTCAGCACCACCGATGATTCCAATTGCACCGGCTTCCTGTGGAGAAAATCCCAACACCAAGGCAAGAATATAGGCACCAAAAATACCCAGCTGTGCTGCGGCACCAATCAGCATAAGCTTAGGGTTTGATATGAGCGCGCTAAAGTCGGTCATAGCGCCAATGCCCAGAAAAATGAGTGGCGGGTAAATTCCATTTAGAACGCCAAAGTACAGGTAGTTAAGCACGCTTCCACTTTCATAAACACCAATCTGGTAGCCGGGTGAAAAAGGGATATTACCCACAATGATTCCAAAGCCAATAGGGACAAGCAGCATGGGTTCAAATTCCTTTGAAATGGCCAGGTAAATAAAGAATAAACCCACCAAAATCATTACCCCATGTCCAATTGTAAAGTTGGCAAAACCTGTAAATGAGAGAAACTGGTTCAGGTTTTCCACTAAGAATGAAAAAAATCCTCCGCTTTGCTCCATGGCTATCCGATAATTATTAGAACCTCTCCCTCCAGCACGGTATCGCCCTTTCTAACCTTTACCTCGGTTACTCTTCCGGCCTTATCGGAGTCAATATTGTTCTCCATTTTCATGGCTTCAAGAACAATAAGGCGCTGCCCCACCTTAACCTCGTCGCCGGGTTTAACCAGCACATCCAGCACCACGCCCGGGAGCGGAGACTTTACCATACCCGTAGAAGGTGAATCGGGACTAACCGTTTTTACTACTGATGGATGTGAGTCGGTAGCAGGTACTGCTTCTTGCCTGATTAACTTTGGCGTTTTAGTTTGCCTTAACTCCCTTTCCATTTCAACCCTGTAGGGTGTTCCGTTAACCTCTACATCGGCAAGATTGCCATCAACATTGGCAATGTGAACGCTGTACTCATTGCCGTTTATTTTGAATTTAAAATCCTTCATTCTCGTCTGACATTAAGTTTTACTTTTTCTTCTGGTGTGTTCTACTGTTTGTTGTGTACGCGGTGGGTAACTACACGGTTTGGCTGCTGCGTTAAGCTGTATAGTTTTGAACTCCAGGGAGAGTAATGTCTCGAAACCCGCTGAATGGTGATTATTTCCGATTCCTGATCGTGCTGTTCGGTTTCATAAAGGTAAAGAGCAGCAGAAACTGCAGCAAGAATCTCTCCCGATAGTTCAGCCACCTGCACCTCCTGGGTTTTACCAACATCCCTACTTTCCCTTTTTCCTACCCTAAGAGGTTTTTGCATCATCATTCCTAAAAACCTAAATATTCGGTAAAGAATAAAAAGGGCAGTAAACACCACCAGCATAGCAATGCAGGTCATCATAATTCCGAAGGGGTCAAACTGGACAAATTTCTCGCCCGATGTTTCCTCGTGTGTAAAAAGGTTGTTGGTGGCATTGGGCGTAGTAAAACTGGTTATTTGCCAAGCGCTAGTCCCGTCGGGTATCCTGCAATACGAGGTATTCGGCAACGAGAGGGGAACGGTAACGCTGTCTATAAGGCTCCTTCCATCGGAGCTGTAAAGGGCAACAAACCTGTGGGTGCTGTCGAGTGTAAAATTGAGATGGAGCACACCATGATGGCTTTTCCCGTTGGCAAAAAATACAAGAAACTGCTGTTGGGGAATTCTGGTTACCGGATCACCCTTGGGGATAAGGTATTTTTTTGGCTGGGTAGGGTCGTCGGTAAGGTAGCAACCACCAATGTTAACGGTGTTATAGCCCAAGTTCATAATTTCAATCCATGAACTTCTCTGGCCATAGCTATCAATGTAGTTCTCGGTGTTAAAGAGCATTACCTCGTTAATGCGCAAATCGTAAACACTCTGCGCGGTAGATGAAACAGCTGCTCCCATCCACAGTAGGGCTGCAAGTATGCCATGTATAAACTTCTTCATCATGCCAAATTATTATTTCGAAATTCTACAACGGCAGGTTAGAATGCTTCTTGGGCGGATTAACCACCTTTTTTGTAGCCAGCGACTGTAGTGCCCTAATAACTCGGAACCGGGTGTTGCGCGGTTCAATTACATCATCAATATATCCGTATTTTGCGGCAACGTAGGGATTTGCAAACTTGTTCTTATACTCTTCCTCCTTGCGTAACAAGAAATCATCTTTGGCTTTCTGGTCTTCCAACGTTTCCAGCTCCTTGCTGTAAAGAATTTCAATGGCACCCTTGGGGCCCATAACGGCAATTTCGGCGGTTGGCCAGGAGTAGTTAATGTCGCCTCTAAGGTGCTTGGAGCTCATAACATCATAGGCACCACCATAGGCTTTCCGAAGAATGATGGTAATTTTGGGAACAGTAGCCTCACCGTAGGCATATAGCAGCTTTGCCCCATGAATAATGATGCCGTTGTACTCCTGTCCTGTTCCTGGGAGAAAACCCGGCACATCCACCAGCGTTACCAGCGGAATATTGAAAGAGTCGCAAAAGCGAACAAACCTTGCAGCCTTTCTTGAAGAATTTATATCAAGCACTCCTGCCAGGTACTTAGGCTGGTTGGCCACAATACCCACCGATTGACCGTTAAATCGGGCAAAACAAGTAATAATGTTGTGGGCATAATCGCGCTGAACCTCAAGAAACTCGCCGTAGTCAACAATTGCAGTAATAACATCCTTAACGTCGTAAGGCTTACTTGGGTTATCGGGGATAATATCGTTGAGAGAATCCTCAAGGCGGTCGATTGGATCGTCGCAGGGCATTATTGGTGCTTCCTCCAGGTTATTTTGAGGCAAATAGCTCAGCAGCTTCCTGATAAGCATTATGCCCTCTTCCTCGTTTTCGGCAACAAAGTGAGCCACTCCCGATTTGGACGAGTGAACGCCGGCACCACCAAGTTCCTCTGAAGTTACGGTTTCGCCGGTTACCGTTTTAACTACCTTGGGGCCAGTTACAAACATATAGCTGGTGTTTCGCGACATAACGATGAAATCGGTTAATGCCGGAGAATAGACAGCACCCCCAGCGCAGGGGCCAAATATTGCAGAAATTTGAGGAACAACCCCAGAAGCCAGGATGTTTCGCTCGAATATTTCGGCATACCCTCCCAGGCTGGTTACCCCCTCCTGAATACGGGCTCCACCGCTATCGTTTATTCCAATGACCGGCGCACCAACCTTCATGGCCATGTCCATCACCTTGCAAATCTTGGCGGCAAACATTTCTGAAAGCGAGCCACCAAACACCGTAAAGTCCTGTGAAAAAACATAAACCAAGCGTCCGTCAATAGTTCCATATCCTGTGATTACGCCATCCGATAGGTAGGTTTCCTTATCCAGGCCAAAATCAGTACAGCGGTGGGTAACAAACATGTCGAACTCCTCAAAGCTTCCCTCGTCGAGAAGCATCTCTATCCGTTCGCGGGCAGTATATTTTCCTTTCTTATGCTGGGATTCAATACGTCGGGCACCTCCACCTAGCTTAGCTTTTTCGCGCAGCTCAATAAGCTCTTTTATTTTTTGCTCCTGAATGCTCATATCGTTATTTTTAAGGATAAACTATTTCTGATTTCTATCTTCACAGAATTCGGTCAGCACTCCAAAGGTGGACTTTGGATGCAGGAAGGCTATCTCCAACCCTTCCGCACCACTGCGTGGAGTTTTATCAATTAAAACTATGCCATTCTCCTGCATACGTTGCAGCTCCTCGTTTATACCCTTTACAGCAAAGGCTATATGGTGTATTCCCTCACCTTTTTTTTCAATAAATTTGCCAATAGTACCTTCGGGATCCGTTGTTTCCAGGAGTTCAATTTTGGTTTGCCCTACCTTGAAGAAGGCTGTCTTAACCTTCTGGTCTTTTACCTCCTCAATGCTGTAGCACTTCACTCCCAATAAATTTTCATAGTAGGGGATTGCATCATTTAGGCTCTTAACGGCAATGCCGATATGTTCAATATGGGTTACGCTCATGTGAGTAAAAATTTAGGTTAATACTTTTGTGGCACAAAGTTACCCTGAAATGGTTTGATAACTAGGAAAAAGGGCAACGAAATTGCCTGTTTTTCAACATTGTTAAACAACATGTTTTGTTGTTCAGCTACAGGTTGTTCTATTATTTTGAAATATTCTGCAATAATCAACATGGCATTACGAAACGGCCTTGTAAGGAAACCTGCAAAACACGCTTGAACAACCGGGCCTTTTACTAGCTTGGTGAAGCCAAAACATTGGGTGTTCCGTCCCCTCCTCCCCGATGCTTAAAAGTTATGAGCTAAAGTACTTGTAATCAGAACCCTATTTTTTTTAATGGTTGAATGAGCTAATCAACCGTTAAAGCTGTTTTGAAATCCACTTTATAAATTTATAATTTAGCACGTGCAAAAAAGCACGCTTGGCCTTGACGGTGAATGGTAAGAATAGACAAAAATCACAGCGGTACCAATCGTTTCGACGGTTAGTATTATATGCCATCGCCACATTCTTTATTACAACCGTCATATCGGTAATAGCTTTTTCTTTTATCAATCCAAACCTTACCATGCTAATGGTAGCCAAACGAGTTCAGCCGCTAAATGACGGCGGATCTAATCGGATTAATCACAAGTGGGTAAGCATTGATAAAATATCTCCCCAGCTAGTTTTGGCTGTGTGTGCTGCTGAGGATAATAAGTTTATGGAACACAACGGGTTCGACTGGGAGTCCATTCAAAAAGCCAAGGAGCATAATAAAAAGGGGAAAAGGCTAAGAGGCGCTAGCACCATAACCCAGCAAACCGTAAAGAATGTATTTCTATGGCCGCGCCGTTCATGGGTAAGAAAGGGATTTGAGGCCTACTTTACATTTCTGGTAGAAGTTTTTTGGAGCAAGGAGCGAATTATGGAGGTTTACCTCAATGTAGCCGAATTGGGAAGAGGCATATATGGAGTGGAGTCTGCTTCGGAATGCTACTATGGAAAACCCGCTTCAAAAATTAGCACCTATGAGGCTGCCATGCTGGCTACCGTGCTTCCCAACCCAGCAAAGCGTAATCCGGCTAAGCCTAGCAGCTACATGTACAGGTACCAGCGCACCATTCTTCGAAACATGTACAACCTGGGAAGAATAGACCTTAAAGGAGATACAAGTAGTAAAAGCAAAAAGAAAAACTAAAAAAGTGAGTAAATTGAAACGGCATCTGCCTATACTGTTTTTAATAATACTCGGTAGTTTAGGCCATTCACCGCTTTATGGCCAGCTAAACAAGGCCTACTACTACTACAAAAGCGAAGAGTTGATTTCGCAAGGGCGCTACAGCGAATCGCTACCGGTTTTGAACACCCTTATCGGAATAGACTCCTCCCTTTTCGAGGGCTGGTTTCTTAGAGGGGTGGCAAAGTACAACCTGGGCGACATAAGGGGTGCAATCACCGACTTCGACAAGTCGCTAAAGGCTAACCCGCTATCTGCTCAATCATACCACTACAAAGCAATTGCCTTAAGTCAGGTATCAGAATATGACAAGGCGTTGAAGGAGATTAGCTCCGCACTGGAGCTTAGACCTAACTCCCCCGATTTTCTCTTCACACTCGGGGTGCTCCAATTCCAAACCCAGAACTACCCTAAGGCAATAGGAACCTTCACACGGGTAATTCAGCTTGAAAGTTCCAATGCCGACGCATGGTATAACCGCGCCACTGCCAAACTGCTCATAGCAGATACTCTGGGTGCTATAAGCGACTACAGCACAACCATTAATGTGAACCCATTCCATGCTGCAGCATACGCCCGCAGGGGAGCTGTAAACGCCGAACTTGATAGAAACCACCTTGCTTTAGCCGATTTAAACAGAGCCATTGAGCTCGACAGCCTTAAGGCTGACTTTTACTTTACCCGGGCCATTATAAACTATAACTTTAAAAAATATCAAAACTCTATTGATGACCTTACAAAAGCCCTACGATTAAATCCAAACTACCAAATAGCGCTTTTTAACAGGGCAATTATTAACTACCAGGCAGGAAATACAGACCCAGCAATTGACGACCTTACAAGGCTAATGGCAATAAATTCCCAAAATGTTCTGGTGCCATACTACAGAGGTTCTATATACCTGGAAAAGGGTGAAGCAACACGGTCTATCGACGATTTTACCAAGGCCATAAGCCTTTTTCCCGACTTCGCCAATGCCTACCTCCTCCGCTCCGATGCAAAAAGACAGCTGGGTAACCTACCGGGAGCCGAGGAGGATTTCCTGAAAGGCCAAGCTCTAGCTAATAAATTCCATGGAAAGGGACAGGCCGAAATTACTTCGTTGCTCGACTCGAGCGGAAAACTCAACAAGCTGATTTCGCTTGAAAGCGATTTTAACCTGGCTTCTACATTAAGCATCGAATCAAACAGAATTCGCATTGCCTCTGCATTCATGCCAATGATAAGGCTTCATTTTAATCAACCCGATAAACCAGCAACAAATAACAATCTTGCATCCGTTTACCTTGATTCTATTAATGCAACACTTCCCATAAACTACAAGTTAATCTTTGGGTTTGCTCCCAGCAACTCAACAGAAAAGCTTTCCATAGAAAGCGCCGATTCCACTATAGCCAACTTTCCGGCATTATGTCTGGTAAAGGGTATATTTTTAGCAGAAAATGGCAAGTTTGCTAGCGCCACTAACGAATTTAAAAAGGCCTTTGAGCAAAATAGCAGTAACCCGATTTACCTCTTCTCCTACATCATGAATAATGTTGAAATGGCAGAATTCATTGAAAATTTTAACACCTCAACAGAAATCTCCGGCATTGCTATGAGCTCTTCAAAAAATACAGGAATAACAAGCATTACAGCATATAATGATGCTATAGTCGAACTAAAAGGTTTATATGAAGTGTTCCCTAAAAATGGTCTTATTGCTTACAACCTGGGGAATCTAAGTATTATGACGAACGACTATGAAAGCGCCATTAGCTGGTTCTCGCTGGCAGTAAGAGAAAATCCACTTCTGAGCTGTGCATGGTTTAACAAAGGGCTTAGCCTACTTATTACCGGCAACAAGGATGAGGGCTGCAATAACTTAGGTAAAGCCGGAGAGCTGGGTGTTGAGGAGGCCTACATGGCAATCAAAAAATTTTGCACCAGGTAAACAGCTTTATATAAAATTGAAAGCCAAGCCCGAATTAGCGGGGTGCCGGCTAAAGCCACTCTCAAAAAAGTTAGCTGCTCTTCTCTAGCAGCATTGACATTAATTACCAACTACAATAAAAATTGATAAATATTAGCTGGTAAATAATATCATGGTAAAATTTTTACATTTGCTGTTACAATAATAACATTAATCTTGATAGATCATTTTGGCTATCAGGCAAATAGTATAACATGGGAAAACTATTTGACAGGTTGAACAGCGATGTCAGGTTTATTGAGGGAATCAACGGCTGCATAAACTGTGGAACCTGCACTGCAATCTGCCCGGCGGCAGAAGTTTACGACTATGACCCCCGAAGTATTGCCAATCAGGTTCAAACCCACGACGACGAGGTGATTGAGAACTTGCTGAAAAGCGATACAATATGGTACTGCGGGGAGTGCATGAGCTGCAAAACCAGGTGCCCCCGAAATAATGCCCCAGGACTAATAATTCAGGCACTCCGAGGGCTTTCCATCGAAACCGGCCATTTTGTTGAATCCGAAAAAGGGAGGCAGCAGCTCTCGCTTAAACGAATGCTTGGCAACTCCATTCTCGAAACAGGCTACTGCGTCCACTTTGACCATACCGAGCTAAGCATGTTTCCTGAGCTAGGCCCTGTTTGGCAATGGGTTAGGGACAACCGCGAAACCGTGTTAAAAAAAGTAGGCGCCAACTATAAAGGCACAGGCCCCGGGGCAATAAGGAAAATTTCACAGGAAAGTCTCGATGAGCTGGAAAGGATTTTTGAGGTAACCGGAGGGTTGGAATGGTTTAAGAAAATAGAGGAGGATTCCTCGGAAATGGCCGATAAGCTTAGTCTCGAAATCGGCAACGAGACTAGCAAGGAGTCACCATACTTCCGAAAGGTTTACAGACACAACGATCCTGAGAAGCACACACGTAAGTAGTTTAAATAAAGCTAGCTGCCTGCACAGCTATACGGTATTTTAAAGTAATGGGAGCAATCCTCCTACCATTTTCACAAACGTAAAGAATATCTGAGCTAAACATAACAGGAACCATGAAAGGCAACGAGGTAAAAAAGAAAATTTGGAGCGAATACCAGAAGGAAATTGCAGATGATAAGTTTTACTTCGTCCGCAGCTGCATACGTCAAACATTTTTCCCGGGCAGCGATACAGTTTACCTCAAAATACTGCGGGATGTGCTGGGTAAGGACGTTTACGAGGATGCAAACCACACCACCTGTACCGGAATTGGCTACCACTGCGAGGTGGTTCCTTTTCCCACCATTCAAACCGTTGTTGCCCGAAATTTTGCCCTGATGCGTGAGAATGGTTACCAAAACTACAACCCATCCTGTGTAACCTCATTTGGTATATACACCGAAATACTTGAAACATGGCACCATTTCCCCGAGGAAAAGGAAAAGACTCGTGAATACCTTAAAAAGGCAACCGGAAGAGAATTTGAAGAACCCGCCAACCTGGTCCATACTAGCGATGTGCTCTATAAGTTTCGTAACGAAATAGCTGCAAAAGCTAAATACAGACTGGTGGATAGGGAAACCGGAAAACCGCTGAAGGTAGTTGACCACATTGGCTGCCATTATGCCAAAATGTTTCCCAGCAAAGGGATTGGCGGTGCTGAATACCCCCAGGTGCTGGCAGGTCTGGTAGAAGCTTTTGGAGGCGAAGTAGTTGACTATCCTGAGCGTAGGCATTGCTGCGGGTTTGGCTTCCGCCAGTACTTTGTTCAGGCCAACAGGGGATACTCAATAGCCGCTTCAAAAAAGAAATTTGAATCCATGGAACCCTTCAAGCCCGATTTCATCATTACTAATTGTCCGGGTTGTAACTATTTTATGGACAGATGGCAGTATGTTCTGGCCGAAGCTGAAGGGAAAACCTATGGACAAGACGGTTACGGGATACCCGTTCTCTCATACGAGGAGGTTGCCGGAGTAGTTCTGGGATTCGATCCATGGGAGATAGGATTGCAGATGCACCAAACCGACGTAGAGCCCCTACTTAAAAAAATTGGGGTTGAATACGACCCCGACAAGAAGTTTAAAGGTGTAAATAATGAAACCCTTAGCTTGCCCGATAAACCAAATAATATTAAATTTATCGTTTAAAACTAATGCAGAAGGGATGCACAGCTGTATTGCAAATCATACGTCAGCAGCAAAAAACTGTGGAATTGTAACCATCTCTTAGGAAACAAATAGTAAAACCAGTAATGCTGTAATGATAGGCAAAGTAATGTATTCAAACTAGTTAACGATGTTAAAAAAAGTAGCTGTCATAGGTGGAGGTGTTGCTGGGCTGGAGGCTGCCAGGCAACTAGCAGCGTTGGGTTACCAAACAACCGTATATGAGAAAAATGATCACGCCGGCGGTCATACCTCAGAATGGGACAGGTTATTCCCAAACAGAAGACCCGCTGTTGAGGTGGTTGACACGCTCAAATCCCAGCTTAACGGAAATCCGGCCATCGTCCTTTCTACACCCATAACCGAACTGCTACCCAACGGGGATAAATTTACCCTTAAAACCAATAATAAATCTTTCGAAGCCGATGCTGTGCTGATTGCCACGGGTTTTGAACTTTTTCAAGCCGAACGCAAAGAAGAGTATGGTTACGGAATATATGACAACGTAATTACCTCGGCCGAGCTAGAAAAGATGTTCACCGAACATGGAGCGCCCCTGATGAGAAATGGCGAAAAACCCAAACGAGTTGCATTCGTCCACTGCGTGGGTAGCCGCGATGAAAAGGTGAACCATCTTTACTGTTCAAAAGTTTGCTGCGTAACAGCAGTTAAGCAGGCAATCGAAGCAAAAGAGGCTATCCCAGAGGCTGAAATATTCTGTCTCTACATGGACCTCCGAATGTTTGGGCCTGGCTATGAGGAGCTTTACAAGGAAGCACAGCAAAAGGGAATAAACTTCATCCGGGGCAGGCTATCGGAGGCAAGCGAGCTGGATGGTGGAAGATTGCTTATTAAGACTGAGGACACCCTGGCTTCCCGTCCCCTTAAAATGTCGGTAGATATGCTCGTTTTGATGGTGGGCATGACACCAGCCGAAGGCACTTCCAAACTTATATATAACCTTGGGCTTAAACCAAATGCCGATGGGTTTATTGGGGTAAGCGACTATCACCTTAAACCTTCCGAAACCGGCATTAGAGGTGTATATACTGCCGGTGCATGTTCGGGACCTAACAACATCACCGACTCGATAAACTCTGCCCGTTCGGCAGTAGTTGAAATTCATAGGTATTTAAGCGTGAAGGAACCATGATTGATTTTGGCTACGCACCCCTTAAAATAAACATTCACGATTTGGACAAGGCTGATCTTTCCCTAATGGACTGGATTACAGCTCGAGACGAATCGTTCCGCCTCTGCATTGCCTGCGGAAGCTGCACGGCAACCTGCACTGCCGGAAATTTTACCAACTTCAGCTTTAGGGAACTTTGCCACAGCATTCGTAGAGGCGAAGTTGAAAAGGCTGTGAGGGAATCGGAAAAGTGCATGCTTTGCGGAAAGTGCACCTTGGTTTGTCCTCGCAACGTGAATACTCGTAACATAATAAAGCTGGTTCGAAAAGCCAACCAAAATTTCAGGGTATGAAGGAACATCCATTTGTAATCCCGTTCACCATAGGGCTAACTTTTGTTATCCTCTATACGGTTGTCATGTGGACCATTTGGGTAGTACGCCTTACCCGGCGTGAGAAAAAAATTATATGGAAAAGACTGCTAACAGTTAAAACGCTAAGGGGAATATGGGAGACCATAAGAGAGGGTTTGTTTCATCGAAATATCTTTAAGAAAAATGTTATTCTTGGCTTTATGCACATGAGCCTCGCCTTTGGATGGTTCATGCTTATTGTGCTGGGCAACTTGGAAGCCCGACTTTACCCCCACGGGCTAATTAACCCTCCCTACTACCCTATTTTTTTTGAGTTTTTCCGCCACGACCTTTCCCCGCTGAGGGAATATGAGGAGATTTTCACCTTTCTAATGGACTTTTTCCTGCTTCTGGTCATTTCCGGAATTGGCATTGCCTTTTTTAAAAGGTATAAAAGTAAGGTGATGGGGATGCACCGAACTACCAAACACATTCTCATCGACCGAATAGCCCTTACCTCCCTTTGGCTGATTTTCCCTTTCAGAATACTGGCTGAAAGCGTTACTGCCGGATTGTATAACACCGGCCATTTCTTCACAAATTTCCTCGGCCAACAGGTTATCTACGGTCTTCCGCTCGACCAGCTATACTACCCCTCATGGTGGGCATACTCCATTGCGTTGGGGTCGTTCTTCGTTGCCCTACCCTTTTCTAGGTACATGCACATTCCAACAGAAATTTTGCTGATTTTTCTTCGTAAATATGGTGTAAGGGAAAAGGATAGCCACTCATCCTACACCAACGTTGAGCTAAACGCTTGCTCCAGGTGCGGTATCTGCATAGACTCCTGCCAACTAAGCACCGATTTGGGAATTTCTGACACCCAACCAACCTACTTCATTAGGGATCTTAGATACAGCAAGCCAAGCGAGAGGCTTAGAGAAACCTGTATGCTTTGTATGAGATGTCTTAAAGCATGCCCGGTAGGAATTGAAATCACACAAATAAGAAAGAACGAACGAAGCGAGCACCAGCTTTTTAGCCCAACCAGCTATAGCTACCTGAACGGGTACGCCTACCCCAAAGCTAAGGTTGCATTTTTTGCAGGGTGCATGGGGCATTTAACCCCCAACATAATTAAATCAACGCTTCTCCTTCTCGACGCTGCCGGGATCGATTACACCTTTATCGACCGAAACGGAAGCATTTGCTGTGGTAGGCCGTTGCAGCTTAACGGAGAGGTTGATGCGGCAAAGCAGCTTATTGATAAAAATAACCGGCTTATTTACGAAACAGGCGCCAACTGCTTGGTAACCACCTGCCCCATTTGCGCCAGCGAGTTTAAGAAGAACTACCACATGAGCATTCCCATATACCACCATAGCCAGTACCTCTGGGAGCTTACCAACCAAGGCAGGCTGGTTTTTAACCAATCCAACCTGAATGTTGCTTACCACGATCCGTGTGAACTAAGCCGTGGTCTTGGTGTTGTTGACGAGCCACGCAAGCTCCTAAAGAGCGCTGTGGTACTAACCGAAAACAGCAACCAAACCAAACAAAATTCCCTATGCTGCGGGGGAAGCCTTGCAATTACCAACACCTCTGCATTTCAAAAGTCAACAATTGCGGCATCAACCGTTTTGCAACTAGCCAATAACACTACCGACCTGATAGCCACAGCATGCCCACTTTGCAAGAAAACCCTTGCTGCCGCCCAAAATGATGTCCCCGTCCAGGATATATCCGAAATTATGGTGAAAGCGCTTATGGACAGCCGTAAGGCAAGCCTTTCAGAGGCTAAAGTTAAGATGGCTAGCCCCAAACTTGAGGTAGTCGAGGAATACAAGTAGGTGCGGTAAGTACTCATGGCATTCTGCCTTTCAAAACTTTCAAGCCGGTATTTATTACTTTCCAGCAACTAATGATTAGGATTACACAACCTTAATCAAATTTTTTTTAAGACATGTAATCAATTTCAACATCCTTCTTCGTTAAAGGACTAGACCATAAGTGTAATAAATCCAGAAGGAATTCATTTTTTATCCTAAGTTCTAATTTTATTTGCCGGATTTTCCTATTTTTACACATATACTATTACTATATTGGTTTCAATCATGTTCTAACAAATACTATCCTATGAAGAAGTTTCTACTAGCTAGCGTTGTTACACTTGGCAGCTCATGGGCATTGCTGGCCCAACCCGAGCGAATGCCTTTTGGCGAAAATATGCAGTATTCCTCAGGGAAACATTTATTTAATGCTGAGAGTAGCGGAGCAAAGGGAATTAATGAAATGTACTTCTCCGACGATTTCGAGGGTTCCTCATACATTTTGTCGGATAAATGGGAAATTCTGCGTAGCAGCACTCTGGATTATAGCAGCACCATATCAGCTGCTAATCCAATGTGGTTCCACTGCACCCCGGAAAGCTTCAACGGCAATGGCGCCACCTACATTAAATTTGGAAGAGGTTCTGCTGCTATTTCCTACACTGCTCCCGATTTTACCTGGCTTGTTTGTAAGGATACTCTTCCTATCCCCCAAAACGGTGAGGCTTACCTAAAATTTTGGCTCTGGTACTCCAGCAATTTTGACCAGGGTTACTCCACCCATTTTTACATACTTGCATACAATACCGATGATCATGCCATTGACACTCTTAACTATTGGGGTGAGTATGATTCAACCAGCATTTCAAATCAATATGCACGCCGAATAACAGTACCACTTTCACTGCTTGCAGGCAAAAATATCAGGCTTGCATTCGTTTATGAGAATAGGAATAACGAAAATAAAGGCATTCAGCTAGCTGTTGACGAGGTTGAAATTACCAATAGTAACAGTCCGGATATTTCTTTGAAGGCAGTCCCATTCACCTACTCCCAGATACCCTACTTTACCTTCGATTCACTTTTTTTCAACCTCTATGCTGACATCTACAATACCGGAGCAGCAATTAGCGACACCATTGAAATTGTTGCCACATCGGAGCAACTTCCTGATATTAATGCTTTTGCCACTATCACCGATACCTTAAACGAAGGTGAGCAACGTTTAGCTAAGCTCAACGGACAGGCTAAAATTACTGAAAATACAAACTACACCATAGGTATAACCTCCTCAACAGATCAGGATAGCATAACCGCCAACAACTCGGACAATATCGTTTTTTCAGTATCCCAGTCGGTTTATGCTACAGACCATGGTGCAACAGGTGGTTTTACACTCGGAGAGAATCAACCCTTTGGCAACATTTTCAAGGTTAACAAGCCGTCATTTATCAAGGGTATTCAGGTGGGCTGGTCGCCTATCAGCACTATTCCCGAAGCAGAATACCCCATTCCATTCTGGGTAGCAGTTTACCAGCTTGACCCCCTGGATAGCTCCTGTTATTTCCCTGTAAAAACAGGATATTTCGAAAAACAGTACTCCCAGGTGGGCGCTTCAAGCGACTACCCCTTTGACGAACCAATCTACTGCTTACCAGGATTTTCCTACTTTGTTACTGTAACCCAGTTAAGTAGCGCTAGTCTTGGTGTGGGGTGCGATGGCAACAGCTACGGCTCGTTTTGGAAAAGAAATGGAAGCACGTTTAAACCTGAAAAACTGGCAAACCCAACCATTGGCAATGCAGCCATCAGGCTTTACTTCAACAAGCCTATTGAAAATCCCATTGTTACTTTCACAGTAAAGAATGAAAACAATGAGCCCGTGCAAAACGCCAGGGTGTATGTTCGTGAGGTTGATTCAACCCTTATAACGGGGGTTTCAGGCGAAGCATCAATTGAACTTTCCAACGGTACCTACACCTGCAGGCTCGACTCCGCTGGCTTCGCGCCAGTTACCAAGCAGGTAAAGGTCTTTTACCAGGACCTATTCATTGATTTTAAACTCCAAAAAACCTACCAGGCTAAATTCAAGGTGCTGGACGAAGACCTGCTAACTCCAATTGCAGGAGCAGAAATCAACATACTGTCTGAATCAATTGATATTACCTTCCCTGAAGAGCCCTACCTAACCGACCAAAACGGATTGGATAGCCTCCAAATTGCCCCTGGATACTACAACTTTTCCGTCAGGGCTTCCGGATATAACATGAGCAGCCCCGGCTACTTTTTTATCGAACCCAGCGATACCCTGATTGAAGTTTTCATGCAACCCGCAACCACCCACAGCCTAACCCTGCAGGTTATTGATGAAAAGGGAACCTCTCTACCCGGTGCCCAGGTTACAACACTGAACCACGGGGCTAAACTAACTAACGATAATGGTGAAGCATTATTTTCAAACGTTCCTGAAGGGGAAATATCCTGCATGGTTTATAAGGAAAACTACATCAACAATGTTGCAGGCGTTAACCTAACCTCCGACAGCACTGTTACCGTTTTACTTTATGCTAACCGCTACACCGCTACTTTCTTCGTAACCAGCAAGAACGTGCCTGTTTACAATGCCCAGGTGATTGTTGAGGGGATTGATACTGCTTACACCAGCGCTACAGGGTATGCCAATATCAACCTTATACCATTTGGTAGCAACATTCGCTACTCAGTTAAGCTCAACGGCTACAACACCTACCTTGGAACGTTTAACCTGGAGGATAGAAATATTGTTGTGAATGTACCGCTAACCCTCACCACCATAGAACCCACCAAAACTAACTCGTTTGCAATCTACCCCAACCCTTCAAACGGGAACTTCAGCATAAACCTTGAAGGTAGCTTTAGCGTTGCCATTTACAACTTGGCAGGATACAAGGTTTACCTCAGCAACCACGCCGAGAACTCCCTACAGGTTGACATACACAGCCTGCCTGCAGGTATATACATTGTTAGGGTAACCGGTAAAAACTTTTCAACGGTTGCAAAGATTATCAAGAAGTAAAGCAAATGGCTACGAAAAGCTAAAAGGGCAGCAATGCCCTTTTTTTAGTTTTAGGTATAAAATGTTTCGACCACCCCACATGGGTTGTGCCAGGTATAAGAAAGAATAGCTGTATATTTACATTTTATAACCTTTCCTATCCAAATTTGACAAAAAGAGTTAAAAAACATCACCAATTGGCAATAAATTGTTACAGAAAAGTGAACTTTCTTTTAAGAGTTAATAATTTTGATTAACATTGTGGCATAAAAAGGAACCGTAAAAAGCGCTCATTCTCCAGGTATATTTTGGTATGGCCATATCTTTTACTTACGTAAAACTAGTGAAGATGCAATACCAGCGCACGGAGTAAACGTATGATGGTTTTCTGCATCTAAGAAAGAGCCATGTTGGAGCCAAATGAGATGTAATAGCCAGTAAACATGGAAGCTGCAATGCGATATAAGCCAATACGTTTTTAAACACCGAAAAAACAATACCATCATGAAGGAAACGCCAATACCCCGCGAAATTGTTAAGCAGAAGATTGCTGAATCGAATCTTCCCCGGGTGGGGAGAGGTTCCATTCGTGAAATTGTGCATCTGGTAAACGAGATTGAAAAGGCCTCAGGACAAAAGTTCATCCGGATGGAGATTGGCGATCCCGGACTTCAGCCTGCTGAAATTGGAATTGAAGCCGAGATTAGCGCTCTTCGAAGTGGGGTGGCCTCAAAGTACCCCTTGGTTGATGGGATACCACCTCTAAAGAAGGAGATATCCCGCTTTGTGAAAAACTTCATCAACATTGATGTTGATGAAAGAGGTTGCATTCCCACCGTTGGCTCCATGCAGGGAGGAATGGCGGCATTTCTGATGACTACCCGCTGCAATACCCGAAAAAATACCGTGCTCTTTATCGACCCGGGGTTTCCAGTCCAAAAGCAGCAGCTAAAGGTGCTTGGTATTGACTATGAAACCTTTGATGTGTATAACTTCAGGGGCGATAGGCTGCACGACAAGCTGGAATCGTACCTGAAAAAGGGAAATATTTCCACCATACTCTACTCCAATCCCAACAACCCCTCATGGATATGCTTCACGGAAAAAGAGCTAAGAATAATTGGAGAACTCGCTACTGCCTATGATGCTATAGTTGTAGAAGACCTGGCCTACCTCGGCATGGACTTTAGAAAAGACCTGTCCAAACCTGGTCAACCACCCTACCAGCCCAGTGTGGCCAACTATACCAACAACTGGCTAATGCTGATCTCAAGCTCAAAGATTTTTTCGTATGCCGGACAACGAATTGGATGCATAGTGGTAAGCAATGAACTATACAATCGCCATTTCCCCGACCTTAAACGGTTCTTCTCGTCCGATGAGTTTGGCTACGCCATGATATATGGTGCTGTTTACCCCCTATCGTCGGGTGTTTGCCACTCGGCACAGTATGGATTTGCAGCCATGCTGAAAGCAGCAAATGACGGAGTTTACAATTTTGTCAACGATGTAAGGGAGTACGGCGAAAAAGCCAAAGTCATGAAGAAGCTTTTCACCGACAACGGGTTTAAAATAGTTTACGACAGGGATGAAGGCGAACCGCTTGCCGATGGCTTCTACTTTACCATATCCTACCCCGGGCTAACCGGCGAAGAGCTAATTGAGGAAATGCTCTACTATGGCATTAGTGCCATTTCGCTCCTAATCACAGGAAGCGAACGTTCGGAAGGCTTGCGTGCATGTGTTTCACAAGTGCAGAGAAGCCAGTTTTCGGACTTAGAGTACCGCCTTAAAAAATTTCACGAAGATCATCCAACCAAGTAATATTATAGCAAGCTAACTATTATACAAACACTTTTAAATTTTTCAATGTCATGGCAAAAATAAGAGGAGCAATTGTTGTTGATGTGGAAAGGTGCAAGGGATGCAGCCTTTGTGTTGTAGCCTGCCCTTCGAGCGTCATTGCGCTGGCAAAGGAGGTAAACGGCAAGGGTTACAACTATGCCTACATGGTCAACCCCGATGCATGCACAGGATGTGTTAACTGTGCCATTGTATGTCCCGACACTGTTATTTCAGTTTACAAAGTTAAGGCTGATGCAGTAGCCTAGAGTAGCATTACTTAAAGTTGAAAATACAAATTTCAAAAGAAATGGCAGAACTAAAACTAATGAAGGGGAACGAAGCTATAGCCGAGGCAGCTATCCGATGTGGTTGCGACGGGTATTTTGGCTACCCCATCACCCCTCAATCAGAAATCATGGAAACCCTTATGGCCAGACAGCCGTGGGATGAAACAGGAATGGTGGTGCTTCAGGCAGAGAGCGAGGTGGCATCCATAAACATGGTATATGGAGGTGCCGCTTGTGGAAAAAGAGCCATGACCTCGTCGTCAAGCCCCGGTATAAGCCTAATGCAGGAAGGTATAACCTACATTGCCGGATCTGAGCTGCCCTGTCTAATAGTTAATGTAGTTCGTGGAGGGCCTGGCCTTGGTACCATTCAACCTGCCCAAAGCGACTACTTTCAGGCTGTTAAGGGAGGCGGACATGGCGACTACAAGCTTATTGTTCTGGCTCCGGCCTCAGTCCAGGAAATGTACGATTTTGTAGATTTAGCATTTGAGCTGGCCTTTAAATACCGTAATCCGGCCATGATTCTCTCCGATGGCGTTATTGGCCAAATGATGGAGAAAGTTCAAATAGGCGATTACAAGCCGCGGCTTACTGACGAGGAAGTTGTAAAACGTTATGGTTCGTGGGCAACCACCGGTAAGCCTTCAACCCGTGAGCGCAACATTATCACCTCCCTTGACCTTGATGCCAACAGCCAGGAGCTGTTCAACCTTAAGCTGCTTAAGAAATATGCGGAAATAGAAAAAAATGAAATCCGTTTCGAGGAAATTTCCTGCACCGACGCAGAATACTTGCTGGTTGCTTACGGCTCATCGAGCAGAATATGCCAAAAAACCGTTGATTTGGCCCGTGAAAAGGGAATCAAGGTAGGATTGTTACGACCCATTACCCTTTACCCTTACCCCTATGGAGCCATTCAAAAGCTTGTGCCACAACTAAAGGGAATTTTAGCTGTCGAAATGAGCGCCGGTCAGATGGTGGAGGATGTTCGACTAGCGGTTAACGGGAAAGTCCCTGTTCTCCACTACGGGAGAATGGGTGGTGTAATACCCACCCCAAATGAGGTGTTAAAGGTTCTGGAAGATAAACTTATTAAAGGCTAAAACGATGGACGTTAAGGACATAATCAAAGAGGAAAATTTGGTTTACAGCAAATCAAAAGTTCTCACCGATACAATTATGCACTACTGCCCGGGCTGCACCCATGGTGTTGTGCACAAGGTAATCGCCGAGGTAATTGAAGAGCTGGGCATTCAGGATAAAACCATAGGGGTTTCACCAGTGGGCTGTGCCGTATTTGCCTATAACTACCTCGATATCGACTGGCAGGAAGCTGCTCATGGTAGAGCTCCTGCTCTGGCTACCGCCATTAACCGACTCTACCCCGATAAGTATGTGTTTACCTACCAGGGTGATGGCGATTTAGCTTCCATCGGGACTGCAGAGATAATCCATGCATGCAACCGTGGTGAAAACATAGTAGTAATATTCATCAACAACGGAATATACGGTATGACCGGTGGTCAAATGGCGCCTACTACGCTGATAGACATGCCGACCTCCACCACGCCCTACGGGCGTAAAGTTGACCTTAATGGTTACCCGTTAAAAATTACCGACCTTGTGGCACAGCTGCCCGGTACATGCTTTGTTACCAGACATTCGGCCCACACTCCAGCTGCCGTTAGAAAGCTTAAGAAAGCCGTAACCAAAGCTTTTCAGAATACCCGAAGGAAAAAAGGAGTATCGTTCATCGAAGTTGTTTCAACCTGCAACTCGGGATGGAAGCTTAGCCCTGTTGAATCGAACAACTGGATGGTTGAACACATGTTCCCCTACTATCCGCTGGGCGATATGAAAGATGAGTAACCGGAAACCTATTAAAACACTACGAACATGACAGAAGAAATCATCATAGCCGGATTTGGAGGTCAGGGGGTTCTTTCAATGGGCAAAATTTTGGCCTACTCCGGAATAATGCAGGATCAGGAAGTATCGTGGATGCCATCCTACGGCCCCGAAATGCGAGGAGGAACTGCTAATGTAACCGTTATCCTTAGCGATTCACGAATTAGCTCACCCATTATTCAGGAATTTGACACGGCCATTATCCTCAACCAACAGTCGATGGACAAGTTTGAACCAATGGTTAAACCAGGCGGATTGCTGATTTACGATCCCAACGGGATTACCCGCCATCCGGTTCGTAAGGATATTGCCATTTACCAGGTTGAAGCCGCCGAGGAAGCCGCCAGGACAAAAAATCCAAGAACCTTCAACATGATAGTGCTAGGGGCTTTCCTAAAGGTAAAACCTATTGTTAAACTTGATAATGTGATAAAAGGGTTGGAAAAATCGCTTCCCGAACGCCATCACAACCTAATTCCGGTGAATAAGGAGGCTATCCTGAAAGGAATGGAACTAGCAAAAAAATACAGCTAGCTAAAGTTGAATGTTAATGGTATTCTCCACTAAAAGCCCCAGCATTTGGGGCTTTTTTCTAACTCAAATAACGCATATCTCAATTTCGAACTAGCATTTACTTCACTTACCGAACGCAGCTATCAATCCTAATGCTCATAAGGTGAATTAGCAAACCAAAATTTATTTGTCAGCATTAGCAGTGAGCGTTGTGCCATAACCGTAAATCTTGTTTTTTATGATGTAATCCCACACATCATCGGGAACGTATCCGGAAGCATCTACACCATGGGCAATCAGGTGGCGAATTTGAGTTGACGAAATCCCTATTACAGGAGCGTCAATAAGGGTAAAGCGCCCGGAAGGTAAATTTTTAGGATTAAAGGAACCTTCACGGGGATAGACATAAAAATCCCAGCCATTTATCAGGGCGGCGGATTCCTTCCAATCATGGATACCAGCAATGTTATCCGAACCTAAGAGAATCACAAAAGTGCACCCGGGGCTTTCCTGCTCCAGTCTCCTGAGCGTGTCAATTGTGTAGGAGGGTCGGGGCATTCCCATTTCAACATCGCACACCTTCATCCGGGTGTTCTTTTCGGGAATAGCCAGCCTTGTCATGTTAAGGCGATGCTCATCGGCAGCAAGCTCATCAATGCTTTTAAAAGGATTTTGAGGGCTTACAACAAACCAAATCTCATCAAGATCGGAAAATTCAAGAATAAAATCGGCTATAACCAGATGGCCGATGTGGATGGGGTTGTAGGAACCAAAAAATAAGCCTATTTTCATGTCTGGTCAATTTTTATGAAATCCCTGACAATTCTTTCAGCCTCCATAAAAGCCTTCTCTACCTGATTGTTAATTAAAACAACATCAAACTGGCTGGCATACCCAATTTCCTCCTTTGCTTTGTTTAGCCTTAGTGCTAGCGATTCATCGTCTTCGGAGCCTCGTTTTATAAGCCTCTGCTTAAGATCCTCCATAGAGGGGGGCATGACAAACACAGCCAGGGAGCAATCGGGAAATTTCTTTTTCAGGTTCAATCCGCCCTTAACATCCACATCAAACACCACATGATTTCCCTTGTTCCATATTCTATGAATTTCAGACCATAAGGTTCCGTAGAACAAGTTCGGATACACCTCCTCCCATTCAACAAACTCGTTGCCAGCAATACGCTTCTTAAATTCCTCCACCGTGAGGAAATGGTAATCTACTCCGTTAACCTCACCTTTCCTGGGAGGCCGGCTGCATGCCGAAACCGAAAATTCTAACTCGGGAAAGCAATCGAGCAGGTGCTTAACAATGGTTGTTTTGCCCGATCCCGAAGGTGCTGAGAATATAAGTAGCTTGCCATCCATGCCGTTAAGTGAGGAGTAATAGTAGCAAAGTTTAGAAGAATTTACAAACGGTTAAAGAATATTGAGCGATTGCTCCTTGATTTTCTCCAGCTCATCCTTCATTTGCACCACAACTTTCTGAATATCTGAATGGTTGGCCTTAGAACCCATGGTGTTGATTTCCCTCCCCATTTCCTGCGCAATAAAGCCCAGCTTCCTTCCAACCTGCTCATCCAACCCCGCTGTTTCCAGGAAATACTTGCAATGGTTTTTCAACCTTACCTTTTCCTCCGTAATATCGAGCTTTTCAAGGTAATAGATAACCTCCTGCTCAAACCGATCGGAATTAATCTTTACATCATCTTCGAGCGTTTTTAACGCCTCCCGAAGCCTTTTCTTCACATCCTCGATTCGCTGCTTTTCGTAGGGTTCAACCTTTTGAAGCAAATCAAGAATGAGCAAAACCCTGTTTTTAATATCGTTATACAGCACGCTGCCCTCCTGCCTGCGGAAGTTTACAAGACTCTCTACCGCATTGGAGCAAAGTTTTTTAACTGAATTGAGCTCATCCTCACCCACAACATCCTTGCCGTTAACACGAAGCACATCGGGTAACCTTAGAATTGTCTGCACTAGCGATTCGTTTGTAATGTCAATTTCGAACTGACGGGCTATTTCTTTAATCTGCAGCAGGTAGCCTTCAAAAATATCCCTGTTAATTGGGGTAGTTGCCGATTCGGCTGTTTCCTCAAAACTCAGCTGAAAGTCAACCTTTCCCCTGACCAGCTGCTGCGCAATAATGGAACGGATATCCATCTCAATGCCCCTGTAGATGGATGGAATCCTGATGCTTAAATCGAGCTGCTTGCTGTTGAGCGAGCGAATTTCCGCTATAAGTTTTTTACTGCCCAGCTGCATTTCCGCCCTTCCAAAACCCGTCATCGAAACTAGCATAATTCCTGTTTTAATTTGTACAAAGGTAATTTAGAATTATTCATTATAGCCAACCAGCGCACGAAATCGTCATTCAAGCTGAAATTCATGTTTTTAACGGACGGTGCTCCTCTCCAAACACTTTTACCTGGTTTCGATGTAAACTACAGTAAGGCATAATTACCGGTGGAATGCTATCTTTGCACCCGCAAACAATGTAAAAGTAAGGTATATGGCAAACAGAGGGTTGATGGCAATTTTACTGCTTGTTATCTCGAACACCTTTATGACCATGGCATGGTATGGGCATTTGAAATTCAAGGAGCTCAAATGGTTTCAAAATTTTGGTATAGTTGGCATAGTTCTGATCAGCTGGGGTATAGCCCTCTTCGAGTATTTTTTTCAGGTTCCTGCCAACCGTTTAGGTTACAAGGAAAATGGCGGCCCATTTTCACTCCTGGAGCTAAAGGTTATTCAGGAAGTGATTACCCTGCTGGTATTTATAATTTTCACCGTGCTATTCTTCAAAACCGAAAGCATAAGAATAAACCACCTAATCGGCTTTTGCTTTATGGTGCTAGCAGTTTACTTCGTATTCAAAAAGTGATGGGTTGTGCTGGTACTAAAACGAAGAAGGCCTTTCGGCCTTCTTCTCCCCAAACACACGATTTACTGAAAAAACCAACTGGTTTCCATCAAACTACCTAGAAAAAATATACAAACTAACCTCCCAGTAAACTATGGAAACCAAACTGAATAGGACAAATATAATACCAAATTTTTATTGAATGAAATTATAACGAAAATTATTACTACGAAAAAATTGAAAAATTTTTAACGACTGTTGTTTATTATGAACCACACCCTGTATAATTAAAATTTTCAACTTTCCCTTTGCCATTTATCTACTTATACCGGTACTTCGTTTTACGTTTTAGGACATTAATCAAAGAAAAGGCCTTACAGTTTGCCCAAGCTGTAATTATGTAATATCTTTACGCTGATAAGCAAAAATAAATATGGATTCCCTATATATTGAAGCAGAAATAGACTCCCCTGAAGTTTACTTTGACCCCGAAACCAAGATTTTTTCCATTTCGGGCATCTCACACCCCGAGAATGCCAAAGAATTTTACCAGGTTATCATGGAGTGGGTTGACGAGTTTTACGAGTACATGAAAAACAAGAAGCCTTGCAAGATTATAGTGGATATGAACTTTAAATATATCAACTCTTCATCGTACAAGTACCTAAGAGAGCTGCTCATCAAAATGGCTAACTTTAAAAACAGCCACTTTGATATTGAGGTTGTATGGAACTACCAGGAAGAGGATGAAGACCTGCTAACCGAGGGCATTGTTCTTTTCGAATTACCCGAAATAAACCTGCCCTACCGATGTGTATCATACCGTTAGCATAATCGGCCAACTCACAACCCGGCTACGCTGCCCAGTACTGCATTACATTTGACCAGGCCAACATTTTAATGAATGCTGTCAATCATCCATTTATTAAGGATGAAATATAAATGGTCAAAAATCCAATTTTTATACCTTTGTGCTGTTGCAGCCAACCATTTTCATGGGATTTTCAGCCCAATATTTGATTTACCCCGGCAAAAACGAAGTTGAATGAAGGCTGTCAGCCAAATAACAGGGCTATGGGATAGCATGGGCTCTACCACTTGAAAAATTAAAGAATACAAAGCTTATGGCATTTATAGAGGAACTTTTAGCAAAAGAATCATACACAAAAAGTGAGCTGGTAGAACTCTTGCAGGTTACCGGTGATGGAAGAGCTAAGCTCTTTAGCAAAGCGGCCGGAATAAAAGAGAAGTATCTGGGTAATAAGGTTTACCTCCGTGGACTGGTTGAAATGTCGAATGTATGTCGTAAGAATTGCTTATACTGTGGTATCAGATCGGGTAACCAAAAGGTTAATCGCTACAACCTTACGGACGATGAAATAGTGGATGCGGCAATTTTTGCCTGGAAGAATAAATACGGAAGCATTGCCCTGCAGGCAGGTGAAATTAGCACCCGCGAGTTTGCAACGCGGGTTGAAGGCTTGCTCGGTAAAATTAATGCTGCAACATACGACGAGCTTGGCATCACCCTTTCCTTAGGTGAACAGAATGAGGACACATACCGACGGTGGTTTCAAAAGGGAGGAATACGCTACCTGCTGCGAATTGAGAGTTCAAATCAGGAGCTCTACAAAAAGCTGCACCCTAACGATAGCCTGCACGATTACAAAACAAGAATAGATTGCCTTAAAAGCCTCCGTCGGGTTGGCTACCAGGTAGGCTCGGGCGTAATGATCGGGTTGCCATTCCAAACCCTTGAACATCTGGCCGACGACCTTCTCTGGATGCAGGAGATGGACCTCGACATGGTGGGCATGGGCCCCTACGTGGAGCATCCTGATACTCCGCTCTTCGAGTACCGGGACCAGCTGCTACCAGTTGCCGAGCGTTTCGACCTCTCGCTCAAAATGACGGCGCTAATCAGGATAATGATGAAAAATATTAACATTGTTGCGCCAACCGCCCTACAAGCCATAGATCCTCTTGGAAGGGAAAAAGCCATTAAGGTGGGGGCCAACGTGGTGATGCCCAACATTACTCCAGGAGCATTTCGTAACGACTACAAGCTATACGAGAATAAACCCTGCGTTGACGATGCTGCTGATGATTGCAAAAATTGTCTGGATGCCCGCATACAGCTTGCCGGGCATGAAGTTGGATATGGCGAACATGGCGATTCACCGCACTTCTACCAGAGAAAAAATGCCCAATAAATTTAGCTGTATAAATTCTGACGTGCCGTGTAAACAACCACAAACAAATAAATCATTATCGCTAATCCCACCTGAACAAAAAAATACCAAAATAATTTAAATATCTAACATCTAACACTTTATTGATATGAAAACAACAGGTAGAAAGAACATAACCTGCAATAGCCGGGTTGTTTTAGGTGCACTGCTCGTCATACTATCCATTCTGCTGCTATTCAATAATTTCGATATCCTACCGCCGGCCTGGCATTCGTATGTATTTTCATGGCAGACCCTTCTAGCAATAGTGGGGCTGATTCTAATTGTTCCTCAAAACACCAGAGTAACAGGGATAGTTTTGGCAACAGCTGGAATTTTACTTCTGCTTGCTAAAATTTATGTTTTCCCAAATGGCTTAAAAAAGCTATTCTGGCCAGCAATTTTTCTTATCACCGGGGTTTTAATTATAGTAAACAACCGTAAACAGCTTCTACCCGGTAAAGTTGACCAAACCAACAGGAAGGATGACTATGTTGACGACCTGTCAATTTTTGGAGGGTCCGAGCAGCGGTTTAAAACTGATAATTTCATGGGTGGGAGAATTACCAACATATTTGGCGGATCTACAATTGACCTATCGGAATCAAGGCTGGCACCCGGAGCAAGTAACTTAAATGTTCTCTGTATTTTTGGTGGTTCCAAAATAATTGTACCTGCCGGCTGGAAGCTCAGGATAGAGGCAGTTTCAATTTTTGGAGGAATATCTGATAAACGTAAGCAAATCGTTGCCACAGATAATGAAAGTAGCGAGCTGGTTATTACAGGGATAACTCTTTTTGGCGGATGTGATATTAAAAGCTATTTGTAAAGCTTCACCTTTTTGGACTACCGCACACACATAATGATTTTGAAATAAGCCGTAATGAATACGTGGATGGTTCAAATTGTGAGGTAGCTGGTGATTTCTTTTGTGATACTCCTGCTGATCCAAAACTTAATTTTGCAGACGATGTTAATGAGAGTTGTGTATATACAGGGGGCAGGATAGATGCCCATGGCGATGCATATAATCCCGCCACAGACCTAATTATGCCATATGCTCGACATAA
>Ga0209606_1000445_pt1 | contig 61918 bp, 50 predicted proteins | sample AD_UKC057_MetaG_FD_184412 | JGI IMG/M metagenome (GOLD analysis project Ga0209606, IMG submission 184412) | Active sludge microbial communities of municipal wastewater-treating anaerobic digesters from USA - AD_UKC057_MetaG (SPAdes) (version 2) | ecosystem: Engineered > Bioreactor > Anaerobic >... | reverse complement strand
ACGCCCCGCCGCCATAGTCGGAGGCCGAGTTGCCGCTCAAGGTGCAGTTGTTCAGGGTGCCAGAATACGCCCCGCCGCCATAGGAGGCCGAGTTGCCGCTCAAGGTGCAGTTGTTCAGGGTGCCACCACGCGCCCCGCCGCCAGCTTCGGCCGAGTTGCCGCTCAAGGTGCAGTTGCTCACCACACCCGACCACTCACACCAGGCTCCGCCTCCGCTCCGCTCCTTGTTATAGTCCCCAGCCGTCCGCGTATGGCCGTTGGTCAACGTAAACCCGCTCAGCACCGCGCCGGCCCCCACATACACGCACCGGATCCCCCCATCCCCATTGGTCGTCCCCGCCACCGCGCGGCCTTCAATCACCGTCAGTAACGGGCCGTTCACACTGCGCACTGTCACCGCTTTGTCAATGGCCACGCGGTTGGTCATCGTGCCGAACACGGCCCGGCCGCCTGTGACATAGACCCCGTTGGTGACGACAATCTCATCTCCATCCGCCGCCTCGTCTATGGCGTGCTGGATGTTGGTGGCGGCGCCGGACCAGCTCGTATAGGGCGGAGCCGGCGCGGGATTGTTGAGGTTCACATAGCGGGTCGTGGCTGAGGTCGTGAGCGCCGCGCACACGAGGCTGCCCGCTGCCAGTAAGAAGGCATTTCGTTTCATAGTCTCCGAGGTTTGAATGTCGCCTGCGTTTCCCGGCTCGCAGTCCGGCTGCTGTCGGCGCGGCTGGAGGCTTGAAAGGCAGCCCCGGCCCGCCGGCACCCAGACCGGTGGCAAACCAGCCGGGACTATTTCTGCCAGAAGCGGGAGAGCAAGGCAAGAACTGAATCAGGGAAGCGGGTAACGAACCCCGGTTGGCGATCAGGGTTAGAACTCCTGTCAGCTCAGTTGGCGACCATGCGCGCGCGCGGCCGGAGTTCGGGGGGTTGGGTCAGCTCTGCCTGGCTTGGGGTAGCGGGGCGGCGCCCGGGGCCGGGTGTGGTTGTTCGGGGGAGCCGCATTTCTGGATCAGCGCGAAGTTGCAGATACGCACGGTCGGCCACCCGTCGTCGTCCTCGACCACGCTGCCCGAGTGTCGGATCGAGAGTAGATAATGCGTGGGTTTGGGAGACAGATCCCGGTAGCCCGCCGCGGCCAGTTTCATCCTTTCGCGTTCGAGCAGTTCTTTCGCGAGGCGGTCATCAATAGTGTTGTTCTGGCAAGCCTCCAGCAGGTTGACGCCCCGGCAGTAGGCGTCACCTTTGCTGGCCAGGATTTCGTCGAGTCCGTTCCAAAAGCCCCAGATGGTCAGGTAGATATGGTCAGACCGGAGCACCCGTTGGCCATCGGGCGTGATCAGCTCCTGGTGTGAAAGGTAGCGGCGGTTGTCGCCGACGTAGAGTTCCGAGCGGGTGGATTTCAGCCCTGACATGTATATCGCCCGCGGATAAGTGGCGTCTATTCCTTTGGCCTTCAGATCCAGCGCGATGGCCACCTCCTCGAAGGGGCTGTTGTAGCCGGGGAGCGCCGGCGCGCCGTCGGAAGGGCTGGCGGCGTCTGGATCCCGCGCTTCGCCCACGCGCGAGACTTTCCACACCAGGTTGATGCGATCCTTGGTCAGGGTATAGTAGGATTCGTTGGTGGTGCTGAGCCGTTTGCCGGGCGTGTGGCGCCAGCGCTCCGGCACAAAATAGTCGAACAGGTCCGGGTCTTGTCCCACCACCCAGAGGCTGCCGTGAGTGCTGTCGGCATGGCCCCACACGTAGTCCACCCCGTGGATGCGCATTGGTTTGAGGTGGGCGGGGTATTTCAACCCCTTCGGGCTGGCGAACCGGTCCCGCTGGCGGCTCAGGTAGATGGCCCGTCGGGACGATTGGATTTCCTGCTCGTGTTCGGGCGTGCGCTGGAGCAATTCAAAGTCAATGAGCGCATAGGCGTAGTCGCCGGCTTCCTTCCTGAGCAGGGTGCCATCGTGGCGCCAGCGGAGGATGAGGTGAGCCGGTTTGTGATCCACCACCATGAAGCCGTTGCGCGCCATCTCAGCCTTCGCCTTGAGCGTCAGCCGCTTCAGCTCGTCCGCCCGCCGCTCGGCGCCCGACACGGCTTTCTGGAGCGCCGCGTCGGCCGATTCGCCTTTGATCCATTGATAGATGAGGACGTAGCGCCGGAAGATGTCCAGTTCCACGTCGCGGAACTTGGCTTTCTTATGCTCGATGCGGTAGGCGCTGCGCCCCGTTTGCCAGAGTTCGAGCCGCTCGGGCGGCATGTAGATGGCCAGGGGGCGGTGCGTGAGTATCCGCTCGGCCGCCTTTCGCTCGCGCAGCTCCATCACCAGCGAGAACTCCTCGTAGGGGCTGTTGAACTCGGCGTGGGAGAACTTCTCGAACGTCATTGTGTCCAGCGGCACATCTTCTCCGACGCGACAGTACTTCACCACCAGGGCGATGGACCGGCCGTTTACCACCTTGGTGGGAACGCGGTAAACCACGCTGGTGCCCCGCAGTCGCTCGCACTTGGTCTCGAACCACTCCGTTTCCCGCCAGTTCTCCAGTTGCAGGTGCTCCAGGAACGGGAGCCCGAATCGAGTCAGGTAGAGATCTCCGCCATTCGCCGTCGGGACATGGACGTAGTCCACTCCCAGCAGGCGCATCGGCGTGGCATTGGGCGGCAGGTGGCGCCCTTTGAAGTAGCTGGCGTCTTCGGGCGCCGGCGCCGAAGCGGGCGGTTGCCGCGCTTCGATTCCCAGCGGCAGTTCGCCGCCGTCATTTCGGGGTGAATTCACCGGAGGCGGCGCGTGTCGTTGACTCTTCAAGATGCCCGCAGTGTAACACCGGATGGGCAACGGGTTCAATGCCCAGCGGGGCCGAGGATCGTTCGCGTGAGAAGGGGCCTTGTTCTTGACGCGCTGTCCCCTCTCGGGCACGCTGCGCCGGTGAGTTACCCTATCGGGTTTGTTCAGGCGGAGCTGGCATCCGCGTTGTGATTCCATGTCGGGTTCGGACGTTTCAACCGCGAGGCGCCGGTCGCGATGGCCGGCGATTCTGAGGGTTTTTGCCCCAACGCCGGCGGCGGAGACAATGCTGCAGGATCCGGCGGAGATCAAAGCGCAGTATCGCTACTGGCAGCGCCGCATCCTGTTCGGAACGATCGTCGGCTACGCGATGTTCTATTTCGTCCGCAAGAACCTCAGCGTGGCGATGCCCGCCATGAGCAGGGATCTTGGGATTGAGAAAGCCGACCTGGGCCTTTTCCTCACGCTGCACGGGCTGCTTTACGGCGTGTCCAAGCTGGCGAACGGATTTGTGGGCGACCGCGCCAACGCGCGCACGTTCATGGCGGCGGGGTTGATACTCTCGGCCGGTGTGAACATCCTGTTCGGCCTCAGTTCAGCGGTCGTCACGCTGGGCTTGCTTTGGATGCTCAACGGCTGGGTGCAGGGCATGGGCTTTCCGCCGTGCGCCCGGTTGATGACGCATTGGTTCCCGCCGAATAAACTGGCGACCAGCTTCGCCGTCTGGAACACGTCGCATTCCATCGGGGCCGGGCTGGTGGTGGTGCTGTGCGGCTACCTGGCCGCGTACGGGTGGCGGCTGTGCTTTTTTGTGCCAGCCGGGCTGGCGGTGGTGTCCGCGCTGTTTCTGCTCGGGGCGCTGCGCGACACGCCGCCCTCGCTGGGCCTGCCGGAGGTGGAAGGGACCGAAGGCGAGCCCGCCTGTGCGCGGGGATTCTCCGCCGCGCAGCTCCGGCAGGTTTTCGGCAACAAGTATATCTGGCTGCTGGGGCTGGCCAGCTTCTTCATCTACATCGTGCGCTATGCGGTGCTCGACTGGGGCCCCACCTTCCTGACGGAAATGAAGCAGGTCAAGCTGGAGCACGCGGGCTGGATGGTGGCGGCTTTCGAGGTTTCGGGCGTCGCCGGGATGCTGGTCAGCGGCTGGCTGACGGATCGGATGTTCGGCGGGCGCGGCGCGCGGCTGTGTGTGTTCTCGATGCTGCTGACGGCGTTGTCGGTGCTGCTGTTTTGGAAGCTGCCAAGCCGCTCCGCCGTGGTCAGCACGCTGCCGCTCTGCCTGGCGGGCTTCTTCCTTTACGGACCGCAGGCGCTGGTGGGGGTGGTGGTGGCCAACCTGGCCACCAAACGGCTGGCGGCAACGGCCATCGGTTTCACCAGCGTCTTTTCCTATGCCAGCACCGTGGTGTCGGGGTGGGGCCTGGGCACGGTGGCGCAGCATTACGGCTGGAATATGGCGCTGGGCGGCCTGACGGCCATGGCGCTCATGAGCATGCTCCTGTTCGCCCTCGCCTGGCCCGCCAAAGCCCACGGTTATGCAACCGCGCCGAGGCGCGCGTAGCCTGAGGGTTGCTGCGCGGGTTGAAGGCTGATAAGAAGCACGGAGACACTTATTTGATGGGCCAGACGAGCTTAAACAGTGCGGGGCGTGAACCTGCCGCGCGGAGCTGGAATCCGCTGCGGTGGTTCGCGGCCGGCACGGACGCGCCGCGGATCACCGATCCGGAGCGCGTCAGCCGGATGTACCGCCGCAACCGGATGTCGGTGATGTTTGCGATCACCTGCGGCTACGGTTTCGGCTACACCTGCCGCCTGCCGCTGGCGGTGATGAAGAAGCCGCTGCTCGACGAGGGGGTGTTCACAGCCGAATGGCTGGGGCTGATCGGTTCGGCGTTCTCCATCGGCTACGCGCTGGGCAAGCTGGTGAACGGGTTTCTGGCCGACCACGCCAATGTGCGCCGGTTCTTCTCCGCCATGGTGCTGATGTCGGCGCTGATCAACCTGGCCATGCTCGGCTTTGTCTCGCCGTGGGCCTGGGCGATTCTGTGGGGGCTCAACGGGTGGTTCCAGGGCGCCGGGTCGCCGTGCAGCGGGGTCTCTCTGGCCAACTGGTTCAGCGCCAAAGAACGCGGCACCTATTACGGCATATTCAGCAGCTCCCATTCGCTGGGCGAAGGGCTGACGTTTGTGTTCAACTCGCTGCTGGTGGCCAACCTGGGCTGGCGCGCGGGCTTCGCCGGGCCGGGAGTGTTCTGCATCCTGGTCGCGTTCGGCATTCTGCTGCTGCTCCGCGACCGGCCGGAGACGATGGGCTTGCCGCCGGTTGCGGATTGGCGCGACGATCATCCAACGCCCGCCGCGGACGGGGATGCGCCCGCCGCCGACACCCGGCGGAACCAGCTCCAGGCCCTGCGGATGCCCGCCATGTGGGTGCTCGGCCTGGCCAGCGCCTGCATGTACGTGAGCCGCTACGCCATCAACAGTTGGGGCATGCTCTATCTCCAGGAACACCGCGACTACACCATGGTCGAGGCGGGCCTGATGCTCGGCTTGAACACCGGCGCGGGGCTGGCCGGCTGCGTGGTGTATGGCTTCGTCTCCGACAGGTTCTTCAACGCGCGCCGGCCGCCGGTCACGTTCATCTTCGGCGTGCTGGAGGTCATCGCCCTGCTGATGATCTTCTACACGCCGCCCGGCCATCCGGTGGTGTTGTCGGCGGCGTTCATCCTCTTCGGCTTCACGCTCAGCGGCCTGCTGGCCGTCCTGGGCGGGTTGTTCGCCGTGGACATCGTCGGACGCCGGGCCGCGGGCGCCGCGATGGGCTTCATCGGCATTGTCAGCTATCTTGGCAACGCGCTGCAGGAGTGGGTCAGTGGACGCCTTATCCAGCGCGGGCTGACCCTCGAAACCGTCACCACACTTAACGAACAAGGACAGTCCATTGCCACGCAGGTCAAGCACTACGACTTCAGCGCCGCGATCGCCTTTTGGATCGGCGCTTCCGTGTTGTCGGCGGTGCTGGCGGCGTTGCTGTGGCGCGTCAAAACCAAGGAATGAAATGACTGCAATGAACCAGACACCCTCCCGTTGGACCTTCGCCAGGATCTCGCGCCGGGCACTGTTGCTGGCCCTGGGACCAGTGGTGATCGGACTGGCCGCGTGCGTCTCGACGAAAGTCGCGCCGTCCAGCTTCCGCCGCACTTGCGCCGAGTTCCAGCAGCCCACAGGCACCCAGGTGCTCGTGGCCGCACACCGCGGTTTGTCGGGCCGCTCGACCGGCGCGTGGGAGAGATACCCGGAGAACTCCCTGGCCGCGATTGCGGATTCCATCGCCAAGGGCGTTGACATCGTGGAAGTGGACGTGCGCAAGACCAGGGACGGCCAGCTCGTCTTATGCCACGACGCCACCGTGGACCGCACCACGGACGGCGCCGGCGCCATCAGCGACATGACCCTCGCCGAAATCAAGCGACTGCGCCTCCGGCTCGGCGTCGGCGGCACCAATGCCCCTGTCACCGGCCACCGGATGCCGACCCTCGAGGAGGTTATGCTGCTGGTCAAGGACAAGTGCATGGTGAATCTCGACAAAGCCTGGATCATCGTTCCCGAGTGCTGCGCCGTCCTCAAGAAGACGGGCACGCTCCGGCAGGGCATCTTCAAATCCAGCTACAGCGCCGCCCGCTGTGAAGTGGATTTTGCCGACCTGGACCCGCCCGTGTTCTTTATGCCCGTCATCCTCAACAAGAAGGGCTGGGAGAAGAACAAGGACCAGGGCTGGGCTCAACTCGAACCCTACACGCGCCGGCTTCGTCCCTGCGCCTTTGAACTGGTCTTTGTTTCCGACGACGACCCCCTCGTTTCGCCGGAGACCACCGCCCGGATCAAGCAGGCCGGCGCCCGCGTGTGGATCAACACTCTCTGGGACAGCCTGGCGGCGGGCCACACCGACGCCAAGTCCCTGACGGACCCGGAGGCCGGCTGGGGCTGGGCCGTCGCCCGGGGCGCGAACATCATCCAATCCGACGAAGCGCAGCGCTTGCTGGAATACCTGCGCTCGCGCCAGCTCCATTGGTAAACGAAGCGGACCGTTCATGACTTCAACACAACACGACGGCAGGAATCTGCCCGGCGGAAACGTACTCGGGCGGACGCGCCGTTTGATCGCCCTGGGGGTGCTCCTGTCCGGCTTGCTGGCTCGCATCGCCGGCGCCCATGACGGCCCGTCCGTCATCGTGGACACAGACATGGCATCGGATGATGCTCGCGCCCTGGCGCTGCTGCTGAACTGTCCTTACCTCAACGTGCTGGCGATTGTCACGAGCGATGGGGTCAGTCCTCCCGACGTGGGCGCCACCAACGTCTGCCGCATGCTGGGATTCCTCAAACAGGACAACGTGGCCGTCGGCATCGGTCGCACACTGGGTACGCCGCCGCCCCCGTTCCGCACCAATGCCACAGGGCTGGACTGGACCGAACTTGGCGAGCCCCGGATTCCGCCCAGCGGACTGCATGACGCCGCGCGCGTTATCCAGCTGATGGCTAAAGCAGCCCCCACCTCCATTGTTTACATCTGCCTCGGGCCGCTGTCGAACCTGGCCGACGCCCTCGAAGGCGCTCCTGACATGGCCGGGCGCATCGGCACCCTGTTGTGGTTTGGGACGCCGCCGAAAGCCAGCCCGACGGGCTGGAATGAGCTTCGGGACGAGGCGGCCTATAAGAAGATCGCCGCCGCCGGGCTGCAGGTTGAGGCCGTGTATTGGCCTGACGAGAGCGTAGCGCCGGTTCTGGACGACGCCCTGCTCGATGAATTGGCCGCCCTGGATTCGCCTGCGGCTGAACTGATCGTGCGGCTGCACAGCACCGGCCGCGGCGCCGAGTTGGCCCGCGCCAGGCACCTGCGGCTCTGGGACGACCTGGTCGCGCTGCGTTTTCTGGATCCGGGTTTGGGCGCGCTTTCCCCGGTGGCTGACCAGCCCGGTTGGTCGCAATGGACCCCTGGGAATGCCGCCGCGGTACGCCGTGCTTTCTGCGCCTTGCTGCGAGCCTTCCCGCCGCGGGCCACGGTGATTATGGACAAGTTCCCCACCGAGGCGGAGCACCTGCTGCCAGATGTGCGCAAACCAGCCGCGCAAATCATCGCCCGTCATGGCCTGGAAGAATGGAAAGCCGCTGTGCTGACCAGCGAACTGCATCGCCACCTTGGCACTTACTCGATCGTCGGCGCCAAGATGGGGTTGCGGGCGCGGGAGCGCTTCAATGTGGCCCTGGACGAATTGCGGGTCGAGAGCCACGCGGGCCTCAAACCGCCGCTGAGCTGCGTCAATGATGGGCTGCAGACGGCCACCGGCGCCAGCCTCGGCCGGGGCACGATCAGCGTGCCCACAAACGTCCTGCCCGCCTGCCAGGCAATCTTCAGCTACGGCGAACGCCGGCTGCGGCTGCGCCTGAAACCCGAGTTCGCCCGGCGCATCGCTGAGGATATGGCCACGCTGGAAAAGAAGCACGGCGGTTTGACCCCGGCCTACTTCCAGGAAGTGCGCGCCGTCTCGTTCGAGCACTGGCTGAATTTCGACCGGAACACCATGTTCGACGAGGCCGAAGAAACCACTCGCGCCCAACCCTGAGTGAATCGTTCCCGGGGAGACGACCTGCGGGCACACAGCCCGGGGGCCTGGGTCAAGAACTGCCAAAGGCACGCCAGAACCAGCGGTGTGCTCCCGGCGTGCCGAACGCCCCTAACGTATTGTCTTTTCACCAAGGCCCCCGGTGGGATAGACTCTTCTGCGCTGGGCCAAGGGCCCTGAGCTTTTATGGCCAAATACAAGATTGCATGGTTGCCGGGCGATGGCATCGGCATTGACGTTCTCGAGGCGGCGAAGATCGTTCTCAACCGGGTTCGGCTCGACGCCGAGTATATTCCTGGAGACATTGGCTGGGATTACTGGTGCAAAGAGGGCGATGCGCTGCCGCCCCGGACGGTGGAACTGCTGAAGCGGGTGGATGCGGCGATGTTTGGCGCGATAACTTCCAAGCCTGCCCGGACCGCCGCCGCCGAACTGGCGCCCGCACTCCAGCATAGCGGCCTGAGCTACCGCTCGCCTATCGTCCGCATGAGGCAGTTGTTCGATCTCTACATCTGCCTGCGCCCCTGCAAAGGTTATCCCGGCAACTCGCTCAATTTCAAAGAGGGCATTGACCTGGTCATGTTCCGCGAAAACACAGAAGACCTGTATGCCGGGGTAGAATTCGCGCCCGTGCCGCAGGAGTTGGCCGACACGCTCGGCAGGCTCGCCAAACCCTTTGCGCCGTTCGCGAAGCTGCCGCTCGACCAGTACGCGGTCTCCTGCAAGATCAACACGCGGGCCGGCTCGGAGCGCATCGTGCGGGCGGCTTTCGACTTCGCCCGCAAGCACCGGCGCAAGAAGGTGACCATCGTTCACAAGGCCAACGTCGTGCGCGCGACCGACGGTCTGTTCCTCGAAGCCGCCAAGGCCGTGGCGAAGGACTTCCCCGAAATCAAGATGGACGACGCCAACATTGACGCCATGACGATGTGGCTGCTCAAGAACCCTTTCAACTACGACGTGCTGGTCGCGCCGAATCTCTACGGTGACATTATTTCCGACCTTTGCGCCCAGATGGTTGGCGGCCTCGGCTTCGGCTGCTCAGGCAACATCGGCGCCAAGTTGGCCGTGTTTGAGCCGACGCACGGCTCGGCGCCGAAATACGCCGGCCAGTACAAGGTCAACCCCATCGCCACCATCCTGGCCGTCAAGATGATGCTTGATTGGCTGGGCGAGTCGGAGAAGGCCAGCGCGCTGGAGAAGGCGGTGGCCCAGGTCATCAGGGAAGGCAAGGTTCGCACCTACGATATGGGGGGAGCCAACACAACCCTGCAGATGGCGCAGGCCATCGCGGAGCAGCTATGACGGCTACCGCTCCCGGGCAGGAGGCGCGTAAGGTTGTTCTCCATGAAGTCGGGCTGCGCGACGGCCTGCAAATGGAGAACCAAGTCGTTCCGTTCGAGCAGAAGGTTCGTTGGACCGAGGCCCTGCTGGCCGCCGGGGTTGACATCGTGCAGCTCGGCTCGTTTGTGCATCCCGGCAAGGTGCCGCAGATGGCCGACACCGACGCCCTTTTCCAGCATTTCACCGCACCCGGCCGCAAGCCGGCCGGCGCGACTTTGTCGGGGCTGGTGCTGAATGAGAAGGGGCTGGAGCGCGGCATGGCCTGCGGCGTCGAGATGTTCTGCATGGGCGTCTCTGCCAGCGAAACCCATAGTCAAAAGAACACCGGGATGTGCGTCGCCGATGCCACTTCGCGCATTACCGCCATGGCCAAGCAGGCCGCGGGCGCCGGCAAGAAGGTCCAGCTTTCTGTCCAGTCCGCCTTCGGCTGCGGCTTCGAGGGTCCAGTGCCCCCGGAGCGCGTGCTGAGCATCGCCGGGCATTTCCTCAACGCGGGTTTCCGCAACATCAGCCTGGCCGATACCGCCGGGCATGGGACGCCGGGGCAGGTCGAGCGGTTGTTCGGGGCAATCCTCAAAATGGCGCCTGACGCCGAGTGCACCTGTCACTTCCACAATACCTACGGCCTGGGAATGGCAAATTGCTGCGCGGCGATGAGCGCCGGGGTGAAGTGCTTCGAGTCCGCTGTGGCCGGGCTGGGCGGCTGCCCGTTCACGAAGGTGGCCGGCGGCAACGTCTGCACCGAAGACCTTGTGCATTACTTGCACCGGCTGGGGCAGCGGCCGGAACTGAACCTGCAGAGACTGGTTAAAGTGGCGCGTGACCTGGGCCGGTTCTTCGGGCGCGAACTGCCGGGCATGGTTTACAAGATCGGCCTGGCGCAAGCCGCCGGCACGGCCTGCCAAGGCAAATCGCGAGGAGAATGACCATTTAGATCCCATTCCCGGCAAGGCGCGCCCTTCGCGCGGGCTGAGGCTCAAACGGACGGCGAAGCCTGCCTCATGGCTAGCGAATATGAGCAATTCAACAGACAAGACCCCAAAACCCCGCGCGGCGCTGGAAGGCATCCGAGTGCTGGATATGACGAACGTCCTGGCCGGGCCGTTTGCCACGCTGCACCTTGCCCTGCTCGGCGCGGAAGTCATCAAGATTGAGAACCCGGCCGATGGCGACCTTGCCCGCAAGCTGGGCAACGTGCCCAAGCTCAACCGTGAGCTGATGGGCACCAGCTTCCTGGCGCAGAACTCGAACAAGAAATCCCTCACCCTGAACCTGAAGGCGCCGGAAGGCCGCGAGATATTCAAGAAGCTGGTTGCCACCGCGGATGTGCTGGTCGAGAACTTCCGGCCTGATGTCATGAAACGCCTCGGGCTCGACTACCCCGTGCTGGCGCAGATCAATCCGCGCCTCGTTTATTGCGCCATCTCCGGCTTCGGCCAGACCGGCCCGGATGCTTTCAAGCCTGCTTACGACCAGATCATTCAAGGCCTGAGCGGCGTCATGGCGATCAACGGCGACGAGCGGCTCAACCCGCTGCGCGCCGGCTTCCCGGTGTGCGACACCGTCGGCGGACTCAACGCCGCCTTTGCGACGCTGGCCGCGCTGTTCCATCGCCAGCGGACCGGCGAAGGGCAGTTCATTGACGTATCGCTGCTGGACTCCATCATGCCGCTCATGGGCTGGGTGGCGGCCAACCTGCTGATCGGCAAGCAGCAGCCGGTTTTGATGGGCAACGACAACTTCACCGCCGCCCCATCGGGCACTTTTGTCACCCGGGACGGCTACATTAACATCGCGGCCAACAAGCAGGAGCAGTGGGAGGCTGTGGCCGACCTGCTCGGGGTGCCCGAGTTGAAGACCGACCCGCGCTTCCAGGAGCGCGACAACCGCAAGAAGAACCGCAAGGCGCTCACGCCCTTGCTCGAGGCGAAATTGAAGGAAAAGGACACCGCTCACTGGGTCGAGCTGCTGAACCGGAACGACGTTCCTTGCGGCGCGATTCTCAGCCTCGAGAACGCCCTCAACCAGCCGCAGGTGCAGCATCGCCAGACGCTGCAAAAGGTCGCCGTCGAGGGCATCGGCGAACTCCAGCTCTTCGGCCTGAGCGCGAAATTGGAGAAGACGCCCGGCGGCATCAAAGCGCCGCCGCCGCGCCTTTCCGCCCACACGAATGCAATCCTGACCGGGCTCGGGTATTCGCAGGACGACCTGAACCGCTTCAAGGAAGCCCGCATAATCTGATGCCCCCGACTTCTGCCCGCTTAACCATTTAACCCGTCAACACTTAACGAGCCTATGACCGTAGTTGAGAAAATCCTCGCCCGCGCTTCCGGCCTTCCATCGGTGAAAGCCGGGGACGTAGTGGAGCCCAGAGTTGACCTCGCCATGTCGCATGAGAATGCGGCGCTGGTGATCAACCAGTTCCTCGAAATCTACAAAGGCACCCCCCTGCAGCCCAGAATCTGGGACCCCAGCCGTGTGGCGGTGATCTTCGACCACCGCGTCCCGGCGGAATCGCCCAAGACCGCCTCCAACCAGAAGAAGGTGCGCGAGTTTGTCGGCGCGCAGGGCGTCGGCAAGTTCCATGACATCCGCGGTGATGTCGGCGGTATCTGCCACCAGATCCTGCCCGAGAACGGCTACGTCCGGCCCGGCTATGTGGTGGTGGGAACCGACTCGCACACCACCAGCCACGGCGCGCTGGGCGCGTTTGCATTCGGCATCGGCGCCACGGAGATGGCCAGCGTCTGGGCGCTCGGCAGCGTCCTGAACGTCGAGGTGCCGCCCACGATCAAGGTGGTCGTGCGGGGCCGCTTCAAGAAGTTCGTCGGCCCGAAGGACCTGATTCTGCACCTCATCGGCAAGATCAGCGCCCAGGGCGCGAACTTCAAAGTGCTGGAGTTCCACGGCGAGACGATCAGCCGGATGTCCACGTCGGGCCGCCTGGTGCTCTGCAACATGTCCGTCGAGGCCGGCGCCACCGCCGGCATTGTGCCCGCCGACGAGGAAACCGCGCGCTATCTGCGCGAGGAAGCGGGTGTCACCGACCCCATCGAACCCGTGGCTCCGGATGCGGACGCAGCCTACGAAAGCGTGATCGAGATCAACGTCTCCAGGCTGCAGCCGCAAATCGCCTGCCCTCACACCGTGGACAACGTAAAGCCCATTGATCAGGTGGCGGGCAGGAAGATCAACCAGATCGTCATTGGCTCCTGCACCAACGGGCGCCTCGACGACCTGGCCGTCGCCGCCAAGATTCTGAAAGGCCAGAAGGTGGCTGCGGGCACACGCATGCTGATCTTCCCGGCCTCGGCCAAGATCTTCCGTCAGGCGCTGGGCAAGGGCTATGTCGGCACTTTCATGCAGGCCGGCGCGGTGGTGATGAACTCCGGCTGCGGCCCCTGCCTGGGCGTCCACGAGGGCGCCCTCGGCGACGGCGAAGCCGCCCTCTCCACCACCAACCGCAACTTCAAAGGCCGCATGGGCAACCCGAATTCCGAGGTCTATCTCTGTTCCCCGGCCGTTGCCGCCGCCTCCGCCATCACCGGCGTCATCACTAACCCCCGGAAGAAGTAAGCAACCCACGCACCACGCAACACGTTTCACCTATGCCAACCGTAGTCTTCAAAGTCGGCGACGATGTTTCGACCGACGTCATCTACCCCGGCCGCTACATGGCCACCGTGCTACCCACCGAAACGCCGCAGTTCGCGTTCGCGGACGAGGCCGCCTTCAACGCCAAGCTTAAGGCCAAGCAAGTCCCGCCCAACAGCATCCTTTTGGGCGGGAAGAACTTCGGCTGCGGCTCCTCGCGCGAACAGGCCGTGTCCTGCCTGAAGGGGCACGAGCTGATCATCGTCGCCCGTGACTTCGCGCGCATCTTCCTGCAGAACGGCATCAACCTCGGCCTGCGCATGATTGTCTGCCCCGGTATCGAGGCCGCCGAAGGGGACGAGCTGGAGCTGACGGCGGAGGCGGTGGTGAATAAGACCAGCGGCAAGCAGTTCAAGGTGGAGCCGATGCCCAAGTCCCGGCAGGTCATCATTGACGCCGGCGGCCTGATTCCCTACACGCGCCAGCGGTTGCAGCAACAGGTCGCCGCTTGAGGTTCAGGGGGCCTTACTCCGGGCTGACACCGTTCTGTTTTCCCCAACTCCCTTCACGGCGAGCGCAGCCGATAGAAGCGGGCGGGATAACTCACCCACTGCGGATCGCTGAAATAGCACCAGCCGCCGGTGAGGGTGTTGGTTCCCACCGGAGACCAGAGGGGGTTAGCCAGGTTCGCGCAGGCTTCTGCCACCACGGAGGCATTCGTTGCCCATGAGATGATGAAACCGAACTGGTTGGATTGCACACCAAAGCCGGGCCCGAAGTCTAGGATCACGGGATACGGAAGCAACCAGGGTGCGGTCACTAGCCAGCCATAATTCGTGCCCCAGCCCGTGGTTCCTGGCAGGTAATAGACGGTGGCGTAGGTGCCCTCGAAAGACCTCGGGTCGTCGAAGCTGGGGGCGTTGCCCTTGCAGTAGATACCGGTCAGGCTGGTGCAGAACGAGAAAGCGGCCATGTAAGTGACGCGGCTGGGGATGGTAACGCGGGTCAGGCCGGTGCAGTTGTCGAACGCACCGTCCGCGAGGTTGGTGAGACTGTCCGGGAACGTGACGCTGCTCAGGCTGGTGCAGCCATTGAATGCCTCGGGTCCGATACGAGTGAGGTGGTTGCCGAACGTGACGTTCGTCAGGCTGTAGCAGCGACGGAACACGGCCCCCACTATCTCGGTGACGCTGTCGGGGATGGTCACACTGGTCAGGCTGGAGCACTCTGCGAACGCCTCGGTCCCGATGTTCGTGACACCGCTGCCAATCGAGACGTTGGTCAGGGTGTCGCAGCTAGCGAACGCCATGGCCCCGATGCTGGTGACGCTGTTTGGGATGGTGAGGCTGGTCAGGTTCAGGTTTCCGCAGAAAAAGAACGCCCAATTTGCGATGCTGGTGACGGGCAGGCCGTTGATCGTGTCCGGGATGGTCACGGCTCCGTCGCAGGCGCATCCTCTCGTTATGGTAATCGTGCCGTTGTTGGTTTCGTAACTGAAGCAGACTTGTGCCTGGACGGCGGGGGGCAGGCAAAAAAAGAGGAGGACCGCCAGCGTTGTCACTACTGTGTGAGTTGTGGTTTTCATTTACGGTCTTCTGTTCTGCGGGTGATTGGCCCATGATTCTCAATCATGTACGCCTCTTCTGTCACAAAGGCTCAGGTTTTGCCAGAGGAATCCTTAGGGATGCCTTTCCCTTTCTTGCTCCTGTGGCGGCAACACCATGCGCTTCCCGAAGTTGCTCCCAAATGACCGCGCCTGGAATCGGGCCTGCAAGTGGCACTGTCCGCGCACATAGTGGCGGCAATCATGCAGGCAGCCCTTTTGAATCCGTGTTTCGCGTGCGCCGGAAGAAGGTGGCCTCACAGCGACAACCCACTACCCTGCCGCCTAGGACGCGAGGCTGAGTGGAAGCAGTGGTGAACAAGACCAATGGCAAGCAGTTCAAGGTAGAGCCGATGCCCAAGTCCCGGCAGGTCATCATTGATGCGGGCGGATTGATTGCTTACACGCGCAAGCGGCTCCAGCAAAAAGTTGCCGCCTGAGGCCCGGCGGTCCCGCCCCTGGACTCGAGCCACACCGCGCGCCAGCTCTTGGTCCTGCCCGCCCATAGCGCAACGGTCGGATTGACGCGGGGCGAGGTCGCTGGATCGTCCACCCGGAAGACAGTCACTGAAGCCGGGTGTAGCTCAGCACCGCGTCAGCGGGCCGTTTCGCGATGGAAACAGGCAACCCTGACTCAAGGAGTTCCCGACCGCCAACGGTCCTGGTCTCACCGGAATCGAGGTTGGTGACCACGTACCGGGACGCCGGGTCAAGCCCCGCGAGTTTGAAGCGGGCGCTCTCGTAGACGCTCTGGTCGCGGCGAAACGCCTGAACCACGCCCTCGCCCTTTTCAGGCAGGTCAAACTGCCAGGCGATCCATTGCGAGGCGTCGAGACTGTAAGGTGTGAGCGGGTAGTAATCACCAAAGTAGCAAGGGGCGTAGCGACGCCATTGGCCCAGGACGCGGCGGATCAGGTCGTAGTCCAGGTCCTTCCGGCGCACATCGAAGCAGGCTGTGAAGTGGGTGAGCAGCGTGCTGCGCAACAGGTAAGGCGAAAGCGCGCCCGAACCGGTGCCCGTGCCCTGGTATGGCACCCAGAACGAGAGGCCGTAGGTATGGCCCTGATTGCCCACGGGCTCGACGATATAGTCGCTCCGCAGCAGCGGCACAGCCCGGCGAAGGGTCTCCAGGTCGTTGCGGCGGCCACCCGACGCGCACGAGTCAATCAGCATGTTCGGATGCCGCCGGCGCAGTTCGTCCCAGTAAGCCAGGTAGCCGGTGACGTGGCGGTTTTCCGTAATGCCCCGGCGGTCTTCCGCATCGTTCTTCTGCCAGTAGCTCAGCGGGTCCATGTTGAAATCCTGCCGGTAGAGGTCAATGCCTTGCTCGGTGATGAGCCGGTCCACGTGCTCGGTTACCCACTGGAGCGCTGCGGGATTCCCGAGGTTCAACAGCCCGCCATTCTTGCCGCCCAAAACCCAGTCGGGGTGCGTCTCCGTCAGCCAGGTGCCGCTATGGACCCGCTCCGGCTCAAACCAGACAATGGTCTTCACCCCTTTGGCGCGCGCATGGTCCGAGATGGGCCGCAAGCCGCCGGGAAAGCGGTTTGTGTCCACCTCCCACGTGCCGGTCTTAGGCCAGCTCCCATCGCACCAATACCAGCCGGCGTCCATCCACCAGTAATCCAGCGGCAGCTTCTCTTCGAGATAACGGTCCACGAAGAGCTTTTGGCTGGCGGTGTTGGCATGGATCATCTCGCCGAACTGGTGGGAACTGCAGGCAGCCATCTGCACCGGCGGAAGCTGGCCGCCGGGACGCGGCAGATTGTGCGCCAGCATCCAGCGCCGCCAGAGATTCTGCGCGCGGATCCAGTCCCCGCGCCAGAACTGAAGCACCATCAGCGGGGTGCGTATCTCCTCGCCCGGACGCAGTTTGAGCCGCGTCTCTTCCTGGCCCGCGACAACCCGCAGGCCGGCCGCCTGGTCGCGCGTGAACTGCGCGGCCCATTGGCCCGGCCAACCGACCACCACAATCAATCCTTCGCCGGGCCATTCGAGATTGAAGTAAGGCAAATCGCTGTTGCTGGGCCGGCCGCCAGCCGCCGTGATGCGCTTGGAGGTGCCCGGCTTAAGCGCAGTCTCAAATGGCTTATAGTCGTCCGCGCGGCAAGGGCTGCCGGTGAAATGGTGCAGCACGAACTCACCCTGGCCGGGCCGTTGCAGCTTCAGATCGAGGGCTTGGACATCCGCAAGCAGCGGCGTCTCCGCCTGGCCCAGGTTCTTGAAGAAGACGGTCCATTCGACCGTCGGGAAATCGCGATACTCGATCGCCACGCACCGCACCTGGAGACCGGTCGCCGCGTCCTGATAGGTGAGCGTGCGTTCGACCCGTGCCGCGTCCAGTTCGCGGCTGGACCGTTCCGCCTTCCAGTGCGGGAGCAAGTCGGTTGAATGCTTGCCGCCATAGGTGAAGGCGAAGGGCGGTTCAGTGCTCAGCGGTGCGCGGTAGCCCCCTTCGATCAGCGGCAGTTCCGCCAGCCACAACTCGCGCCCGTCTTTGAGCTTCACGCGCGCCTCAGCCCAGTCCGCCTGGTCACAAGCGATGCCATCGCCCCCGTCGTCCACCAACAGGGTAAACTCCCGGGCGCCGTCCAGCGCCACCTTTACCGCCACGCCCGCCACCCCCTCGCGCAACAACGGGGACTTGAACCGCTCGCGCCCCCCGGCCTGCACGGCGAAATGCACGCTGCCCCGCCCGCCGACCGTCTGCTCGTTGCTGTCCACACCGACGATGGCCGTCAACTCGGCGCCTTCACCCGGCAGACGCACCAGGACTCTGCTCTGGGCATGGCAATACAGGCCGCGCGTGAACACTTTGTCCGAGATGCGCATTGGCTTGCCCCCGCGCGAGTTCAACTGGACCGGATCGTTGTTGGCGAGGACGTAAAGGCCGGGGCCGGGCTTGGCCGTATCCACGACCCCCTTGAACTTGGCCGCGGCCCAGTTGGCGGCTTGGCCAAGCTCGATTTCATTCGGCGCCACGGCCCAGCCCAGGGAAGCCCAGCAGGCCGTGCCGGCCAGCACAAGGAGGAATCGATTACATCTGCGTGTTTTCATGTGTTAGTGATGCTATTGCCTGGAGCAAGCCTTCGTCATTATGGCGGCGGCTTGCTCCAGGATAAACTTGCGGGTCAGTATTTGGATTCGTTTTACTCTCTCGTCAACTCTGCCGGGTGCTCCAGCAGTTCCATGATCCGCCCAAGGTATTTCGCCGCCGGCCCGCCGTCCATCACCCGGTGGTCCACGGACAGGCAAAGCTTCAGGGTGGTGCGAACGACAAGCTGGCCGTCAACAACGAACGGACGCGGCGCCGCGCGGCCCACGGCCAGCATGCTGCTTTGCGGCGGAGCAATCACCGCGGCAAACTCGTCCACATCGCTATTCCCCAGGTTGGAAAGGCTCGTCGCGCCGCCCCGCATGGCCTCGGCGGCGAGGTCCCCGGCGCGGGCGGCTTCGGCCAGCGAAGCGCGTTGCCGCGCCAATGCGGCCAGGCCGCCTGCGTGGGCTTCCCGAACAATGGGAATCACCAAACCGTCGTCCAGCCCGACCACCAGGCCGACATCGCAGCCGGGGACGGGCACCACCCGATCGTTCTGCCAGATGGCATTGGCATAAGGGCAAGCACGCAATGCCAGCGCCTGGGCGCGCAGCAAAAAGTCGGTGAGCGTGAGGCGAACCCCGGCCTCCTGCTCGACCATCGGCAGAAGGCGCTCGCGGAGTTCCAGCAATGCCGTGGCGTCCACCTCCGCGCGCAGGTAGAAATGCGGCACGGTGGAAAAGCTCTCCGCGGTCCGCTGCGCAATCGCGCGGCGCATCGTGGAGCAAGCAGGGCCCGCCTTCGCGGCCGCCAGCACGTCGGCTTCGACAATGCGCCCTGTCCGTCCGCTTCCCTTGAGACCGCGGTAATCCAGCCCCAACTCCGCCGCCCGCCGTCGTGCGCGCGGGCTGATGGCCACAGTGCGGAGTGCGGAGTCCGGAGTGCGGAGTGGAGCCGCCGCTAAGCCAGCCGGCTCAGGCGGCGCAGGCGTCCGGTGCGCTTCCGCTTGTGGAGCAGGCTGTGGAACCTTCTCGATCTGCACCCCGGCATCACCCTCGCCAACGAGGTAACCCAGCACGGCCCCGACCGACACAGCATCACCGGCCTTCGGAGCATCCGGCGGGATGCGCAGGATGCCGTCATCGGTGGCCTCAACCTCCTGCGACGCTTTGTCGCCTTCGATCGTGAACAGCGGCTCGCCGGCTTTCACGGCAGCGCCATCCGCTTTGAGCCAGCCCTGGAAGACGCCCTGGTCCATTGACCAGCCGAGCCGTGGGACTATGATGGTAACAGCCATAAGCGGATCACTCGTCGCACAGGTTCCGGATTGCTTGGGCGATCGCTTCGATCCCCGGCACAACCGCGGCTTCCAGCGGAGGGCTGTAGGGCGTCGGCGTATGCGCGCCGTTGAGCCGTCGAATGGGCGCATCGAGGTCATCAAACCCGCGATCTGCCAGTTGGGCGGCGATCTCCGCCCCGATGCCGCACGGCGCGAATGACTCGTCCACAACGAGCAGCCGTCCGGTCTTGGCCACCGAAGCCAGGATCGTATCCACGTCCAGCGGTGAAATCGTCCGGGGATCAATCACCTCGACCGACAGGCCCTCGTTGGCGAGCAGGGCGCTGGCCTGCAGCGCCTGGTGCACCGCCCGCGCAATCGCAACGACGGTGACGTCCGTTCCTTCACGCGCGACCGCGGCCTTGCCGAACTCGATGGAGTATTCGCCGGCCGGCACCGGGCCTTTCAGCGTAAGCAGCTCGCGGTGCTCCAGAAACAGCACGGGATCCTGGCTGTTGAGAGCGGTCTTCAGCAGGCCTTTCGCATCGGCCGGGTTCGACGGCACCACCACTCGCAGCCCGGGGAACTGCGCATACATGGAGTAGTAGCTGCCCGAGTGATGGGTTCCGGCCGAGTGGCCGATGCCGATGCAGCCCCGCAGCAGCACCGGCATCTTCAGCCGACCGCTGCTCATGTACTGCATCTTCGCGATCTGGTTGATGATCTCGCCGGCGCCATCCAGGATGAAGTCGGCAAACATGAAATCCACCACCGGCCGGGCGCCCGCCATCGCCGCGCCGCAGGCCAGGCCGATGAATCCCCGCTCGCAAATGGGCGTATCTCGCAGCCTCATCGGGCCATAAAGCTCATACAGACCCGCCGTGGTGGCGAAGTTTCCGCCGCGCTTCCCGATGCCCTCGCCGAGGACAAATATCTTCGGGTTCCTCGCCATCTCCTCGGTGAGCGCTTCGAGCGTGGCCTTCATGTAAGTCAGCTCGCGCGCGGGAGCCGGGAGACTCGCACCAGGGGCCGGGGTGGCGGCAGGGTCTCTGTCCCCTGAATCATCGGCATAAACATGCAGGGCGGCGGATTCCGCTGCCGGCAACGGGCTGGTTTCAGCAAACTGGTGCGCTGCCGCAACTTCCGCTGCCAGTTCGCGGTCAATGGCTTCCAACTCCGCCGCCTTGGCCAATCCATTCTCCAGCAGATGCTTTCTGAACCGCGCGATGGGACAGCGCGTTTTCCACTCGTCCACTTCCCCGCGCGTTCGGTAGGTAAAGTCTCCCATCCCCTCTGCGTGAGGCCGCGTGCGATAGGTCTTGCACTCAAGCAGGGTCGGACCGTCGCCGGCGCGCGCCCGGGCGATAGCCTCGCCGGCAGCGCCATGCACCGCGAACACATCGTTGCCATCCACCTCCACGCCCGGCAGCCCGTAGGCGGCGGCGCGCGACGCCACGCGGGGATTCCCCGCCACTTCGGCTAACGGCACTTCGGTGGCGTATTGGTTGTTCTCGCAGACAAACAACACCGGCAGCTTCCAAATGCCCGCCAGGTTCAGGCCTTCGTGAAACGCCCCGTTGTTGGACGCGCCATCGCCGAAGAAAGCCACCGCCACCCGGTCTGTCTTGAGCAGCCTGAAACTGTAGCCGGCGCCCACAGCTTGAAGGATGCACGGCCCGACAATGCCGCTGGTGCCAAGCAACCCGACCTCCGGCGCGAACAGGTGCATGCTACCCCCGCGCCCCCGCGAACATCCCGTCTGACGACCGTAGAGCTCGGCCAGAAGCTGGCGCGGCTCCAGCCCCTTGGCAAGCGCGTGCCCGTGGCCGCGATGCGTGCTGAACACCACATCATCCAGCCGCAACTGCGCGCACACTCCCGCGGCGACGGCTTCCTCGCCGATATACGTATGGCAGGCCCCATGCACCAACCCCTGCTGGTGCGACTTCACCAGGCGTTCCTCGCAAAGGCGGATGAGCTGCATGCGCCGGTAAAGCGCCAGCAGCTCCGAAGGTGCCGTGACGGAGCCACATTTGCCCGCCGGGATGCGGGCGGTGCGTTGTTGCCCTGACTCGATTTCCATTTCCCTTCAAGCCTAAAATTCGGTCTGGAACCGAGCCAGTTGTTTTCGCTAAGTTACCTCCGTTTTTGCGGGCCGCAGATCCCGGCGCCGGCCGCCAAAAAGCGGACGGATTCCGGCGAAAAGCAACTGTGCCGCCGGGATGGGCCTGATAAGAAGTCGTCGCTTGGCCAGGCCCAAGCGCATAGCCTCAATATGAAAGTCAATCTCGAAGGCCAGGTTGCCCTCGTCACCGGCGCCGCCCGCGGCATCGGCCAGACCATCGCGGACTCGCTGGCGGCCAACGGTGCGCGCGTCGTCTATGCCGATATAGACCTGGCGACAGCCCGGCAAGCCGCCGCAAAGTCCCCGGGTGCGCTGGCGTTGCACATGGACGTAACCGACGAGCGTGAAGTTGATGCGGCCATCGCCGAGGTGCTCAAGGAATGCGGACGGCTCGATATCCTCGTCAACAACGCCGGCGTCAACACGCTGGCCCATCGCGTCAACATAGATCAGTTCCCAACCGAGGAATGGGAGCGCATTCTGCGCGTGGACCTGACCGGACTGTTCAAAGTCAGCCGGGCGGGCGCCAGGCCCATGCTCGCCCAAAAGTCCGGCCGGATCATCAACATCGCTTCAGTGATGGGGCTCGTCCCGGCGCGATTGCAGTGTCCGTTTGTCGCCGCAAAGGCCGGCGTAGTCAACCTGACCAAGGCGATGGCGCTGGAGTTGGGCCCGCAGGGCGTGCTGACCAACTGTATCGCCCCGGGCTCCATCCTGACCGAAGGCACGCGCAAACTGTTCTACGGCGCGGACGGCAAATTCAGCGACCGGGTGCAAGCGATGCTGGCGCACATCCCCGTGGGCCGGCCCGGCACGTGCGCCGAAGTCGCCCATGTGGTCCTGTTCCTGGCGGCGCCTGAAAGCTCCTACATCAACGGCGCGGTGCTAACTGTGGACGGCGGCTGGCTCGCCGGCTACACCCGGGAGTTCTAACCTCGGAGGCGTTCTATGACCGACCTTAGCTTGCGGCAGATTCGCCGGCACCCCACGCCGCCGGGCCATATCACCCTTTGGTGGCTGGGCCAGGCCGGCTTCCTGGTCAAGACCCCGGGCGGCTGCGTGGTGGCGCTTGACCCCTACCTCACGAACTCCTGCAAAGCGATTGGGGACCACGACGGATTCAACTTCGATCGCCAGGTGCCGCCGCTCATGCCCCCCGAGGAACTGGCACAGGCGGATGCCCTGCTCTTCACGCATAGCCACCAGGACCATTGCGACCCCGAAACCGTCAGCGCCGCGCGCAAAGCCGGCGGGCACGGCCCTTACATCGCGCCTGCCGAAACCGTCGAGAAGCTGGCCGCCCTGGGGGCAGCCCCAGCCGAGCTAGTCATGGTCTGGCCCAACAAGACGCACGTTCTGGGCGACCTCCGCATTCGGGCCACATTTGCCATTCCCGGTGGCGGGGACGACCTCACCCACGTCGGCTACCTGCTCACACCCGCGAATGGCCCCACGGTCTATTTCACGGGCGACACCGGCTGGCACGATTTGCTTGCCGACGCCGTCGCCCCGCACAAACCCGACGTGCTCGTCACCGTCATCAACCCGGCCTTCCGGAACCTCTCCCCCGCCGAGGCCGCGTTGCTGGCCCGGCGGCTCGAGGCAAAAGCCGTCATTCCTTGCCACTACGACCTGTTCGCCGACAACTGCCTGCCCCCGGAAATCTTCCACACCAACCTCAAGCTGCAAGGCATTGGCGAGCGTTACCGCCAGTTGCGCCACGGCCAGCCCTTTGACTGGCCGGAATAGCCTCGCGGGGCACCGCCATGAAACGACCTGTTGCGCGTCCCACCCGCCCGCCCGACATGGCTTGGCTGCTGGACGTCACCGAGTCGCGCCAACCGCTCAACGACAACAGCCCCGTCTGGGTCAGGCATGCGGTGGTGCAGGAAGGGCCGCCCACCCCGCAGCCGGAACGCCATCCCTACTGCGAAATCAGCATGGTGATCGAGGGCGACGGCATCCTGCTGGTCGGGCGCGAACAGGTTTGGCGCTTGCCCGGCGACCTCCTGTTGCTGGGGCCGGGCATTCCCCACTGGGGACGCATCAAGACCTTCCCGCAGCGCTCCATCAGCGTCTATTTCCTCCCGGCCGTGGTCATTGACATGGACCCGGCGGGAGACGGCTTCCGCATCCTTCGCCGCTTCACGGTCAGGCAATCCCTCGCCCGGCGTCTGGTCCGGCCCTCGCGGCAGCTCCTGGCTCGGTTGCTGCCGATGTTCCAGGAACTGGTGACCGAGTCCGGCCAACAGCGCCTCGGACGCCAGGTCCGCTTGCGCACCCTGCTGATGGAAATACTCGTCCTGCTGGTGCGATGGGAAGAATCCCGCGGGGTCACGATTGGCGGCGACCGGGCGGACGTGGACTGGCAGCCGGTTCAGAAGACACTGGCCTACCTGCGCGACCATTACACCGACCCCATCTACGCCAAAGAGGTCGCCCGGGCCGCCGGCCTTAGCGAATCGCGCCTCAAGCGGCTCTTCCAGGGAGCTTTGGGCATTTCCTGGGTAAAATACCTCCAAGGCTACCGCATCCACCGCGCCGCCGCCCTCCTGAGCGAGTCCGCCTACAACGTCACCGACGCCGCCCTCGCCGTCGGGTTCGAAAGCCTCAGCCACTTCAACGCCACCTTCCTCTCTTTCATGGGCCTGTCCCCGAAACACTACGCGCGGCGGGCGCCAGCCAGGACCGTCGGCCAGCCTGCCCGGGCGGACCGTTCCATCCCATGCCCTACGGCTGGTAAGTAAACAGGGCGCTGGCCCTAGCCGCGCGATCGGCCTTCAACCGCACCCAGTGCGCCGAGTAACCTGCGGGAAACCGGTGATGCGCCGTCTGGCCGGGCTCGACTTCCAGCTTCAGGTATTCGCTCCACTCGCCGTTGGCGGCAAAGTCCACCTCGACGGTGAAGACAACCGGTTGCGCCGCCCGGTGCGAGAGCGCCAGCGATTTGGTCCGGTAACCAGCCATGAGGTAGGGATCGCTCGGCTCGCCTGCCGCCACGGCAGTGTCTTCCCACGGCCCGCCCACGCCGACGGGCGCGCCCATCCGCCAAAGGTCGTCCACCTCCCCCAGCCACACCGCGGACGTGCCGTCGGCCGACTTGTGACAGTGCTCGCCGGGCCTGGCGTCGGCGCGCACCCCCGTCAGGACAAGCAAGCCGCGCCAGGAGGCGAAGTCGCGGATGCGCTTGTTGTGCGTGGCAATGGGCCGCATGCGTTGAAACCCGCCCACGTCCGCGCGCGGCACCTCGTAGATCGTGCCGTGGACATTCAAGTGATTGCGCTCGGTCACGACTTCACGCAGGTCACGCGGCCAGCCAGTGGGAAAAGGGGCGTCATAGACGGCCGCAGTCCGGGGGAGCCGATACCGTCTGCCGCCCTCGGTGACAACCACCGAGGCGGCATCCACTTTGAAGCATGGCTTTGGGGCGTGCTGCTCGCGCAGAATCGTCTCCTTGCCCGCGTCGTTCAGAGGCAGGAACTCAAGCCGGCCATCCAGGAACCAACCCCGTTGCTCCTTCAGCAGCGCGCCTTCGTAAGTATCCGCCGCCAGAACAAGCCTGCGCGCGTCGCCGGCGTCGGGTTTCACCAGCCCATCAATGATCGGGCCGCGGTAATCCCGGTCAGCCAGGGCGGCGAACCGGGCCGGATCCGCGCGGCGCGCCGGGTTGCCGAGGCGGAAGAAGGCGCTGGCGCTGCGGGCGGCGTGCACGGCTTTCACGCGCACCCACCGAGCCTTGAGTTCGCGGCTCAGCACGCGGAAGGCGTAGCCGTTGGCAGGCACGGACACGCTGGCCACGGACCGCCACTTGCCGCGGCCGTCCCGGTCGGTTTCCACCGTAAAAGTCACCGCGGTGTCTGAGCGGTGCTTCAGATGCAGCGTTCCTTCGCTAAAGCCGGCCACCAGGAACGGCGCGGAAGTCTCCCCGGTCTTGAGGTCGTCATTCAGCCAGGGACCGCCCCAGCCGACAGGCGCGCCGAGTTGCTCCAGATCGGACCAACTCCCGAACCAAAGCGCGGAGTGAGACTGGCCCGCCAGTTCATTCTGCATGATCGAGGCATCGTCGCGGGCCATGACGATCCGCCCGCGCCAGGCGCAGTAATCCGCCGGCATGCGCGTGTAGGTGGAGATGGCCCTGAGCCCGCCGTAGTTGGCGACGGAGAAGGACCTGGGGAAATCATAGAACAGCCCGTGCATGTGGGCGAGCCAGCGGCCCTCCGTGACCTCGCGGATGCGGGGCCATTCGGTAAACCAGCCGTGGAGTGCATCCTGGGTATAGCTGCCCTTGGGCAGGCGGAAAGTGTGCCATTGCCCGCGCTCCCGCAGTTTGAGGATTACCGAACGCTTGTCCCACCCCAGCGCCCACAGGCGGTCGTCGCCCGGTGCCGCCCCGCGCAGGCCGCCCGGACCGGCGACCTCGGTGAAAGGCGCGCGCTCGATCACCTGCCAGTCCCGATTCCAATCCCGGCCGTCCGTTTCCGCCAGGCAGCCGGCGGGGCCCTCGAAACTCGGGTCTTTGGCGTAGCTCCACCCGCGCTCGCCGTTGTTGGCCACGATGAGCTTGCCCGCGCTGGTGCCGGTCCCTTTGCCGTGGGACCCGGGATAAGGGCCGCCGAGCAGGCCGTAAAGCTTGTTCACCGCCAGCGTGTTCACGTCCACCTCGTACAACTCGCGTTCCATGCCGACGAAATACACCTTGGCGGCGGGGGCGACGAGGTGCCGGGCGTTGCCCGTGATGCGCAGGGGCATGCGGGACGGGGCCACCGTGCGCACCTTGCCGGTCTCGTCAATAAAGTGCGGCCCGATGATAAGCTGCCTGGACTCGGGGTGGATCATGCGGTTGGCGTGGGTGCCGCCCACGCTTTCGGGCCGCATCTCCAACTTCAAGTTCTTGTCCACCGTGTAGAGTTTGTCCTGGCTCCCTTCGGGGCAATGGGGCGGATAGGTGATGAACCAGAGCTTGTCCGCCCAGGGCACCACCGCGCCAATGCCGCACTCGCCGTATGTATTAAACACCGCAAGGTGCGGGTATATGCCGCTAATGCACACGACCTTGTCCTCCAGCGATGGCGGCCAGACCTGCGCGACAGCGGTGGACGGGGCAACGGGAGCCGCGGCTTGGGCACCCACCGCCAGCGCGCTTAGGCCGGCAAGCAACAAGGAACGAGGGCTGAGCATGGCCAAGTCTCTAACACACCTCATTCCGCCAAGGCAATGGACAATGCGCCGCCAGTGCGTATGCATGAAGGCGCGCTCATGCGCCGCGGCCTGTCCCGTTTCCGCGGCTCAGCCGTGCCAAAACCATAGTGGCAAGCTGACTCCTCCGTCGTTCCTCCGTTCCTCCTCCGTTCCTCCTCCGTCCCAGGCGATCGGAGGTGGGACGGAGGAGCAACGGAGGAAGGACGGAGGAACGACGGCGGTGCCACGGCCAAAGGAGGGGGTATGGTGAGGGGGGCATTAGACTCACGTCGTTTCCAACGGGTCGGGATGTCGGGGCCTCAAACCCGTCGGGGAATTGGGTTGATGCCTACCGCCCTGATCGAGGACAGAATACGGATTGCGGCGGCCCGCACGGCAGTGTAGAAGTGCAGTTATGAATTGCCATCCAGGTCGCGACGGCAAGCAAGACCAGGCAAACCGATTGGTATCGGCCGGAGTTGCCCGCCGTTCTTTCCTGACTTGGGGACCGTGGCCGGAAAGGCGGCAATGCGCCGGTCCAAACCGCAAAGGCTCACCTGAACACGCATGACTAACCGAAGGAGAACAGACATGATCACCAACATTTCACGCAGATGTTTCCTCAAATCAACCGCCGCGGGGGCGGTGTCGGCGGGCGCGCTGGCCGCACTGGCCGAGCGGTTGGCCGCCATGAGCGCCCCGCCCGCGCTGGGGCCGAAGTCCAAGGTGCGCATCGGCAAGCTTTATCTCGGTCGCGAGCATCCGGGCTGGCCGACCTCGAAGGTGGACCTCAACGCTGACATGCGGCGCTTCGAGGCGCAACTTGCCAAGCTGGGCGCGGGCCTGGCGGACGTGGAGTTCGTGGAAGGCGGCCTGATTGCCAACGACGCGCAGTTGGCGGCGGCGAAGGCGAAGTTTAAGGGCGTGAGCGGCATTCTGGCCATTCACCTGACGATGGGAATCGGGGGGCAATTACAGAGTCTGTTTGAGCTAGGCATACCGATTATGTTGTTTGCGCTGCCCTACAGCGGCCATGAGTGGCATACGATGGCGGGCTGGCAGCGGCAGGGCAAGCTGATCGAGGTGTTTCCCAGCAGCCGCTACGAAGACGTGCTGACGGCCATCCGGCCTTTCCGGGCGATTCACCGGCTTAAGGAGGCGCGCGTGTTGAACGTGAGCAACGGGCCTGCCGATGCCGTTTATTGCCAGGCGCTCAATGAGAAGTTCGGCACGGAGATCATCTCGCTGCTGCTGCCGGACCTCCAGAAAGCTTACGAAGCCGCCGACCGCGGCGAGGCGATGGCCGACATGCGCCGGTGGATCAAGGAAGCGAAGAAGATCGTGGAGCCGACCCGGGAGGAGATTCTCAAGTCCTCGGTGATGTACATCGCGATGCGCGACCTGCTGGCGCAGCATGGCGCGGTGGCGATTACCATGAACTGCCTGGGAATGGGCTTGATGGACCGCGGCATGGGGTATCCCTGCCTCGGGTTTGTGCGCTTCAACAACATGGGGCTGGGCGGCGTCTGCGAAGCCGACCTCAAGTCCACCATGACGCACCTCATCTTCTCCTATCTCGTGGGCAAGCCGGGCTTTGTGACCGACCCGGTGTTTGATGAGTCGAACAGCACCATCATCCACGCCCATTGCGTCGCCGCCACGCAGATGCTGGGGCCGGGCACTTCGGCCTCGCCGTACCACATCCGCAGTCACCTGGAAGATGGCAGGGGCGCATCGCTGATGGTGAAGCTGCCGATCAAGCAGAAAGTATCCATGGCGCGGCTCCTGGGCACCGACAAGATGCTCTTCTCTACTGGCGACGCCGTGGATAGCCCGTTCGTCGAGCGCGGCTGCCGCACCAAGTTGACGGTGAAAGTGGAGCACCTCGAGAAGTTCCTGGAGAACTGGTCGTCCGGGTTGCATCGGGTGATCTTCTACGGCGATCACCGCCGGGACATCCAGCGGTACTGCCGCTTTGCGCAACTCCGCCTCATCCACGAAGGAACGGACGAGCCGCAAAAGGTGGATGGGCTGGACTGGGATCCGCACGTGCACGCGTAACCCTGGCGAGCGGCCGGGGGCCTCCCGGCGTTGCGAGGGCCGCGGTTGCGGGATCGAGGGCTGGAGTTTTATTCGGGGCTTGGGCCCGGGTCGCACTCGACCTTCATGGAGTAGTCCCACTGGTCGAAGTAAAGGTTGCGGCCATCCACCTCGACTTCGCCGCGTTGGAGGTCGGCGGGTTCGGAGCGCAGCGACTGCTTCGGGGGAACAAAGTCGCGGCCCCAGTCGAGGTTGAAGATCGTGCGGTAACTGTCCTGGTGGCCGCAGTAGAAGTCGGCGATTCTCGGGTCGTCAGACTTCTGCACGCCGTAGGCGACGTCGGCGGGCAGCCAGCCCCAGGGAGCAATATAGATTTCGGCCCAGTCGTGCATGCCCCAGGTGGTCGTGGGCTTGGTTTCCAGGCCGCTTTGCCAGCGGGCCGGAATGCCGGCAATGCGGCAGAGCGTGACGAACACCGACGCCTGCACGCCGCAATCGCCCCGCCCGGCGGCGAAGCCCTTGCGGGCAAAGGACGGAATGATGCAGTACTCGTCTTCGGCGTTCCATTTGATGTTGGCGCTGACCCAGCGGAAGATCCGGCGAGCCTTGGCCAGCGGGTTGGTCTCGCCGCCAACGATTCGGGCGGCTTGGCGGCGCAGCGCGGGAGTGAAAACAATGTGCGGCTGCCGTTCACCCAGGCAGGCGCCGTTCCAGTCCGCCGGCAGAGGCTGCACTTTCGCCTCCTCCAGCCGGGGGTAGTAGGCGAAGCAGGTGTACTCGAAGACCTCCTTGAACTCCATTGCCTGGGACGGGTCGGCGACTTGCTGCTCCATATAGATCGTACGCTGCGGGGCGCCGCCGACCGGGTTGCCGTCAATGGCATTGGGCGCGATCAGCTTGGGCTCGGGCGAGGCGCTAACGAGCTGCACGTCGCGCTGCTGGCGGTATTCCTGCGGAAAAGGCAGCCACACCCGCACCTGCGAGCCGGCTTTGACGCCCGGGGTGTTGGGCCGGAGGGTGAGGGTGAACGTGATGCGATGGCGCACGGGATGGACCTCGACCTGGCCGGTGCGCTCGGCTTCCTCGACAATGGCCCGGAGGTGGTCGGTTAGCTGCCATTTCGGCGCCGCAGGCGCCTTGCCGGCCTTGGCGCGGCGGGCTTTGGCTTCCGCACAGAAGAGGAAAATGTTCTGCGGCTCGCGCCGGAAGTAGAGTTTCTTGCCGTCAATGACCCGGTAGCGGGCGGAGCTGTCCCTGGCCCAGCGCTCGACTTCCCGGGCCGTGGCGTCAGGGACTGACCTCCTGACCTTCGCGAGCAGGCCGGGCGCATCGAGGGAGTATTCGACGCGCGTGCGCCGGATGATCTCCAGAACCTCGCTCCGGGCGCGGCGGGCTTCGGCATCACCCGGGCGATCTGTGCTGCGGAGGAGCGTCTCGGCCTTCTGGAACTTGCCGGAGTCCATCAGGGCCAGGGCTTTGCGCACCACCGGGTCTTTGGAGGTAAAGGCGGCGGAGGCGGCGGGCGGTTCACCGGCCAGGGCGGCGGGCAACGGGTCCGTGATCGAAAACATCAGGGAGACGGTCAGAAGAACAATCGCTCTCATATTGGTGCTGGGCTCGCTCATTATCATCATGTCCGAAACCGGCGCTAATATGCGACGGGCTGCTTCAGGGTCAAGCCAATAGGGGGCCGCGTTCGTTGCTTCCCAGACTCGACCTGCGGCCAACATTCGGGTATATGACTTATTCGAGCCAGATGACTATGGAAACGAACAAGGTCTTTTGGGGGATGTTATTCCGGCGGCAATGCCTGGTGCCGACGCTGCGCGGCTGGTTCCTGCTGGTCCTGAGTGTCGCCGCCCTGATTGTTGTCGCGGTCCGCGAAGCCTACCCATTTCTGGCGGTTAACGATCCTGTGCCGGGTGGAATCCTGGTCGTCGAGGGATGGGCGCCCGATTACACGCTCCAGGCGGCCATTGCCGAGTTCAGGCGGAACCACTACACGAAGCTGTTTGTCACCGGTATTCCGTTGGAGCAGGGCGCGCCGTTGTCCGAATACACGAACTACGCCAACCTCGGCGCGGCCACTCTGATCAAGTTGGGCATGGCCACCAATGACGTTCAGGCCGTGCCGACCCCGCTGACTCGGCGGGACCGCACCTACGCCATGGCGCTCAGCTTGAAGGCCCGCCTGGTTGAGCAGCAGATGTTTCCCGCCCGGGTGAACGTGGTTAGCGTAGGCCCGCACGCGCGCCGCACGCGGCTGCTGTTTGAAAAGGCGCTGGGACGCGGCTGCACGGTCGGGGTGCTGGCAATTCCAGAGACGCAATACGACGAGCGGCATTGGTGGCAATCCAGCCAGGGCGTTCGCATTGTCATCGGTGAAATGCTGGCCTACGGGTACGCGCGCCTCCTCTTTCGCCCGCCCGCGGAATAAGGCGGATTGGCGGCCTCCCGGCGACACGCGGCCGAATGCGCGTCGGCCTTGCTCCTCGCTCATCTGACCCGGGCTGTCATCCACAGGCCCGCCAGGCCGAAGGACATGTTGGGGAACCACGCCGCCAGCCACGGCTCGATTCGCCCGCTGGTCCCCAGCGCCAGCCCAACCTGCTGCAGGACGAAATATCCAAAGCAAATGACGATGCTGCTTGCCACCCCCACATACACATTGCGCCGCCCGCCGGACGCCCCGAACGGAATCGCCACGAGCACCACCACCACGCAGGTCCAGGGCGCAGCCAGGCGTCCCTGCAGCTTGGTGTGCAGCCAATACCAGTCAGAACGCGAGGGGTGGGGGTGCAACCGCAGATAGTTGAGAATATCTTCGATGGGCACATCCGCCTTCTTGGCGGCACGCAGAGACATGCTGTCCCGGATCTTGATCTCGCTGTTGATCTCTTCCAGCGTCTCCAGGAATTCCGGGACCGCGAGCACGTTGGTCCGCAGAGATGGGATTGGCGGCGCGTTGGTGTCTGGGGCCTCCTTGAGCACCAGCACGTTGTAGAAGGTCCACACCCCGTCCACCTGCCGCGCCCGCTCCGCCCGCAGTTCCCAGGGCTTGGAACCGCCCGACTCGACAGGATACACCCCCGGCTCGATCATCTCCCCGCTCTCGGAATTGTACGCGCCGATGCGCCAGCGGCGGCCGTCGCGCGTATTCTCGAAGTATAGATTGCGGTATTCATTGCGGCCCGGTGCATTCGGATTGAATGGCTGGTGGCGCTTGAGAATCGCTTGCGACTTCTCTTCTGCCTGTGGCACCAGCAGCTCGTTGGCGAGGAACAAGACCAGACTCATGACAAGTCCCACCCCGAGGTAAGGCAGCGCCAGGCGCCACAAGCTCACACCCGCGGCGCGGATGGCGGTGATTTCCTGGTGCCGCGCGTGGTTGGTCAGCGCATACAGGAGCGCCAGCAACAGCGCGATCGGCAGCACCAGCACAAGAAACTCCGGCAGCACCACCAGGTAGTAGTCCACGATGTCGCGCACTCCCAGCCCCGCCTTCTGGAAGTCCTCCAGCGTCACAAACAGGTCGGACGTGATCCAGAACAGCAGGAACCCGCACAGGCAATAGCCCAGCGGGACCAGCAATTCGCGCAACAAGTACCTGTCCAGCAGCCGCATTTCGTCGCAGCCTAACCACCGGTCCCGCCCAAAGCAAGCGGCGGCGCCCCGCTGTGCCGGCGGAGGCCGGGCGAATCCCGGCGTTGCGGCTGGCTGGGAAAACGGGTATGAAGGAACGCGCGGAATGAAGAAAGTCCTCATCAACCTGCTGTGGGTGCTGCTGGCACTGGCCGGCGCGTGGGCCTACGCAACGCTCGCGCTCCACCGCGGCGAGCACCTCAACTCCGCCTACCTCCTCGTCGCCGCCCTGTGCACCTACGCCATCGGCTACCGGTTCTACTCGAAGTGGCTGGCGGCGCGCGTGCTGATGCTCGACGACCGCCGCGCCACCCCGTGCGAGGTGCATGATGACGGCAAGGATTTCGTGAAGACGAACAAATGGATCGTCTTCGGGCACCACTTCGCCGCCATTTCGGGGCCGGGACCGCTGGTCGGACCGGTGTTGGCGGCGCAATTCGGCTACTTGCCGGGCACGCTGTGGATTCTGATTGGCGTGGTGCTCGGGGGTGCGGTGCAGGACTTTGTCATCCTGTTCTGCTCGATCCGGCGCGACGGCAAGTCGCTGGCGCAGATGATCCGTGATGAGTTGGGCACGGCGGCTGGCGCGGTGGCGGTGGTGGCCATCATCGCAATTCTGATCATCCTGCTGGCGGTGCTGGCCCTGGTGGTCGTCAATGCCCTGGGCGAGAGCCCGTGGGGCATCTTCACGGTCGGGGCGACCATCCCGATCGCGATGTTCATGGGCGGCTACCTGCGATTCTGGCGTGTGGGGCGCATCCGCGAAGTAACCGTGATCGGCGTCGTGCTGCTGTTGCTGGCGGTCTGGGGCGGGCAATATGTCTATCATCACCCGGCGCTGGCCCGGCTGTTCAGCCTGGGCAAGGAGCCCATTGCCTGGAGCATCATTCTCTACGGATTGGCGGCGAGCGTGCTGCCGGTGTGGCTGCTGCTGGCGCCGCGCGATTACCTCAGCACGTTTATGAAGCTGGGCACGATCTTCGCGCTCGCGTGCGGGGTGCTGCTGGTGTTGCCCAACCTGAGCATGCCGGCTTTCAACAGGTTCGTGGAAGGCACGGGCCCGGTGGTGCCGGGAGGGGTGTTTCCGTTCTGCTTTATCACGATTGCGTGCGGCGCGATTTCCGGCTTTCACACGCTGATAGCCAGTGGCATCACCCCCAAGATCATTACCCGGGAGAGCTATGCGCGGCCGGTGGGCTACGGCGCTATGTGCCTCGAATCCCTGGTCGCCATGATGGCCATGATCGCGGCCTGCACCCTGCAACCCGGTGTGTATTTCAGCATGAATGTGGACGTTGGGGACATGCCGGTGGCGGCCAAAGTGGTGGCCACGACCGCGAAGATCACCAGCGAGGGATTTCCGGTGACGGCCGACCGGATGACGAGCCTGGCCGCCGCGGTGGGCGAGCCCAGCCTTGTCGGCAAGACCGGCGGCGCCGTGACGCTGGCCGTGGGCATGGCGGAGATCTTCTCGCGGGTCACGCAGGGCCGTTGGCTCGATCTGTGGTACCACTTCGCGATCATGTTCGAGGCGCTGTTCATCCTGACGACCATTGACGCCGGAACGCGCGTCGGCCGCTACCTCTTGCAGGACGCCCTTGGGCACGTCTGGAAACCGTTGCGCCAAACCGGCCATTTCGGGGCCAACCTGCTGGCCAGTGGCGGCATGGTGCTGGGCTGGGGCTTCTTCCTGATTATGGGGGTGCGCGACCCGGAGGGCGGCGTCAAGGCGCTGTGGCCGATCTTCGGCATCTCCAACCAGATGCTCGCCGGCATTGCCCTGTGCCTGGCCACGACCGTCCTCTTGAAAATGGCCCTCAAGAACGGCGCGGCTGCGTCGCGGTCTGCGGCGCTGGCGTTGACCACGCTGGTGCCCCTGGTGTGGCTGCTCAGCGTCACCTTTACCGCGGGCGCGCAAAAGGTCGGGCACTCCAACCCGGGCATCGGCTTTCTGGCGGCCAACCGCGTGTTACAGGCGCAGGCCCCGAAGCTGCAAGAGGCCCTGGCTGCCGCCGAAGCCGCCGGCGAACAGACCGCCATCGCCAGGGCGCAGAAGGCCGTGCGCCTCAACCGCGTCAAGCGGTTCAACAACACCGTGGACGCAACGGCTACCGCCCTCTTTATGTTGCTGGTGACCGTCATCGTCGCGCTGAGCGTGCGCGAATGGGTCTTGCTCCTGCGACGACGGAAGCCAGCCGTGCTCAGCGAGACCGAGCCGGTATGGCTCCCGGCTTACGCGCTGACCGAATCCCGCTCACTGAAATTGGCCGGCGCGGGCGCGCTGGCCTTGGCGCTGGCCAAAGAGTTATCGGGGGAGGCGGATCTGGAGCGGACCCGCCAAAACGCGCTGGCCTGTGAGTCTATCGAGGCAAAGTGCCCGGGGCACGCCAACAGCCTCCAGCCGGGCAAGACGGAGGTGCAGATCTATCTCGAGTTCTCGGAAAAGCGATTCCGCGGCGTCCGGCGGTGCTGTTGAGCCCACCGGCAGAACTACGCAATGCAGCGCATTGGTCTATTCGGCGGTTCGTTCGACCCGGTTCACCTGGGCCACTTGCTGGTGGCGCAGGCGGCGCGGGAAGAGCTGAACCTGGATCGGTTGTTCTTCATCCCGGCGGCGCAATCCCCGTTCAAGCCGGATGCCCAGCCGACCCCGGCCCCGGAGCGGTTGCGCTTGCTGCGCCTGGCCCTGGCCGGCCAGACCGGGTGCGAGATTGACGACCAGGAAATTCAACGCGGCAGCGTATCCTACACCATTGACACCGTGCGCGACTACGCGCGCCGATTCCCGGGTGCGCAGCTTTTCTGGCTGGTTGGCGCCGATCACCTGGCGCAGTTGCCCGAATGGCGCTCGGCCGCAGAATTGGCTCGGCTGACGGAGTTTGCGGTCATCCCCCGGCCCGGGCAGACAGCGCGGCAATTCCCCGCGCCGTTTCGCGGGCACTGGCTGACGGGCTTTCCGCTGGGCGTTTCCTCATCCCAGATTCGGGCGCGGGTGAAAGCCGGCCTGCCCATCGCGCACCTGGTGCCGGGAAACGTCGCCGAGGCGATCCACAATAATCGGCTTTATCTTTGAGCCAGGCCGGGCGACTATTGCCAAAGATGGATTCAAGAAAACTGGCGCTGCTTTGCCGCGAACTGGCAGACAATAAGAAGGCGGAGAACATCACGATCCTGGATGTGCGCGAGCTCTCGTCGGTCACGGACTACTTCGTGATTGCCAGCGGCACGAGCGAGCCTCACTTGCGGGCGATTGTAGATGAGATCAGTGACCGATTGCGCGAGGACCACGGCCTGCGCCCAAACGCCATTGACGGGACGTTCCGTGCGGCGTGGGTCGTGCTGGACTACTTCGATGTCATCGTCCACGCAATGCGCCCCGACGTGCGCGAGCGTTATGACCTGGAGACACTCTGGGGGGACGCCCCCCGGCTCAAACCGAGAAGGCGGGCGGCCCCAAAGGCGTAGCCCCCGTGCTGAGCGCCCGGCGGGCGCTACGTCGTCTTGGGCGGCGTTTCGTCCGAAATCTTGATGATTTCGTCCAGCACCTGTCGGAACTCCTCCAACCCCGGCGCTGGGATAATGATCGTATCGCGACGGCCGCCGACATCCTCGGTAATGCGCAGAAAGCGCCCGCGCGCGTTTTCCTTGAGGGCCAGGACAAATGTCTTCCGCTCGATCTGAATCTTGGATGATTTCAGAGTGTCCTCATTCACCGGCGGCCGAGGAAGACGGTGAGCACGCTCGCCGTGAGACGGATTGCTGCTCAGCGACAGTGGATCGTTCGAGATCATATATTTTTCCCTTTCTGGGCGCCGCGCAGGCAGCCCAAGTTAATTTATCTAACACTAAGAGTAAGGTCAGCGACAATACAAGTTTGTCAACTCCCCCCTCGGCATTCTACCGCAGCGTGAACTTCATCGCGCTCACGAAGCGGGTCGGGTCCGAAGGATTGGCCGCGCGCCATAGATAGACGCCTAGCCCGGCGACCAGCAGCAGATTAACCACTTGGGATACCCCATGCCAAGTCCTAAAAGAGCGGCCAGCCGTCTCGCGAAGTTCCGGCCGGGTGTGGATCCCATAACTTGTGGCATGGAGCGCTTTGAGCTTGGGCTGAAGCCAGCCGCCGCCCAGCAGGGCCGCCGCGCACAGCCCAATCAGCAGGCCGGCCTGGAGCTTCCGCGGGTGCTTGCCGAGGTAGAGCCATTCCGCCAGCAGGTGCGCCACCGCCACAGCGGCGCAGACAATCTGGAAATTATAATAGCGCGCGATGAATATCTGCGCGATGGCCCCTGAGAAATAGGGATAACTCTTCGCCCCCAGCAGGTTCTTCATCTCCTCCGAAAACGGGGCCAGGCCCGCTCCAAACGTGAAGAAAACCGCGGCCCCAAGCCACACTCCTGCGTTCAGAATGCCCACGAATCTTAAGAACCCAATCACGGCGCTACCGTAAGAAACCGCGTCCGCAATGCCAAGCTTTTTGACGACCGAATGAAATGGGATTGGCGCTCCCGCAGGGTGGCATCTCATTTGCGCCCAGGTGGGAGCCAATCCGAGCCATTCTGTCCACACCGCGGCAACAGCCTGTCTGCACGGCGCTTCCCCCCTCTCTTCGCCCACGCCCCAGCGTGTCCACCCCGTCCCAGGACAGGAGGGCACGGAGACTCACACCTCCTTTGGCCGCTGGAGGGAAGGCAGGGGCAACCGGGGCCAAGCTGGCAGGGAAAGTCACTCGTTGATTCCCCACCACTGGTGAGGGTCGGTCCGGCTCAGCATATCTTCGAGCACTGTGGAGGATTGGTGCGCGCGTTTATTGATTTCTTGCACGGCCGAATCCAATTCGCTTTCGAGCGGTTCGGAGAAGCCATAGAGCAGATCCACGCCCGCGATCGCGGCTACCTGCTGCATATAGGCGGCGACCGGGTTTGCACTGCCCCGGCTGGCCTCCTCAGGATCCAGCAGCACCCCCAGGGCATACGCCCGCCGCTGCCGGGGGCGCAGCCAGCGGTTAAGCCACGTCTGGACGGTCGGCGGCAATGCGCTGCGGCCGTGCACGGACAGAATAACGACATCGGCGGCGGCGGCCTCCACAGCCGCCTGCTCGTGCAGTAGAGAATCGGCAAGCAATTCAATCCGCCACAGCTTCGTGCTCAACCTGGCACCACTGGGAAGGTGCTCCGGGAGGCGGTCCAGCGAACGCCTTGCCCGCAATCCAGTGCCGTAATCCTCATACAGAATCAAAACCTCCACCTGCGGCGCCAGGGGAAGCTGCCCCACCGCGGGTGGATAAGACTGTGGCTGGAAGCTGGTCTGCATCGCCCATAGTTTACGCCAGCATCGGCGGAAGGGCTATCGGGCGAGCGGATGATTCTCTCTCAGCAATTACCTTACCCCGTGTAAGGGAATGGAGCGCAACGCTCGCAGCGGCGGGGCTGGGGCAGCCGGGCAAACGGCAGCTCGATTAAGGGCTTAGCTGCACCCGGTAGAATGCCGCGGCTCCGCCCGGGGACAGAACCGGCCACTCGGCCACGGCATTTGAGGTGGTGATCGAGGCGACCGGCTTGAATCCGTTGGCAAGATTGGTTGTGGCCAACACGTCATACCGCTGACCCGGAATGGAAGCCCACGAGAGCGTCAAGGGCGAACCGCCAATGCGGAGCATGAAGGAAGGAACCAGGCGAATCAAAACAGTCTCTGTCTGGTATTGATTCTCGTCCGTGTCTGTCACCAGGGCGTAGAAAGGATGCAAGCCCAGGCCCAAAGTGGCCGAAGGGGCAGTGAAGACGGTCGAGACCTGGTTGGAAATCACGCCGACCGCCCCCCCGGTGCTGAACAGCTCGAGGCGCGAGACATTCGTGGCATCGGCCGTCACCGAGAACCGCAGCGGCATATCGAGCGTCACATTTGTGCCGGCCAGCAGCGGAGTGAGCGTGGCCGCCAGAGAAGTGTTCTGAATCCGCACGGTCCGTGCGACCCGGGTTTGCGTGCGGACGCTCGTGCCCTCGTAGGCAACCGCCGTCAGTTGGTGCCAGCCGTCAGGCACCCGGGTGGTGTCGAAGGCAAAGCTCACCGGCAGAGCAGCGGCCCCCGCGCTGACATACAGATGGTTGCGCGGCCGCAGGTCATTGAGGTTGGCCTGGAGATAATTGGTCCCCGACGGCAGAGCCAGGAGGTTGGTCGAGGCGGTGAACGCCACTTGAATCTGCGAGGCAGGCCAGCCGGGCGAGCGGGCGTACAGCTTGAACTCCGCCGCCACGATGCCGCAGTAAGTGTCGTCGGCAAAGTCCGCCGCAAGCACGCCGTCGGAGGATTGCAGCGCGGGCGTCGCCTTGACCAGGTTGACCAGATTCGAGACCAGCGTGGCAATACTGTCGCCAGAGGCGGCATTGGTCACGCTGACGCTGACGGATTCGCCGTTGGTCTTGATGAAGTCGAGCTGAAGCCAGTCCCCGGCGACGGGGGTGTTGCTGGCCAGCAGACTTAGCCAACCGGTGGCGGTGGTGTCAAGGAAAGTGGCGCGGGCGGGCGTCAACCGGGTTGTCAATTGCGCCGCGGAGCCAATGGCGGCGCCGGCGCTCAACGTGACGTTGGTGCCCGGCAGCAGCGCTTCGAGTGATTGCAGCTCCAACCGGTCGCCCACTGGCCACGCCTGCACGCGCGTCGAGTTGGTCTCCGCATTTAACACGGCAGCCAGGTCGGCAACGACCGACGCGACGGTCGCATTGGCAGGCACGGTGTAATTGAGGGTGACGCCGTTGAGGGTCACGGCCAGGTCATTGCCTGCGGACGGCGGCAGGTTGGTCATGGTTTGGACAAAGGTGCCATCCACGAAGAGATCCACCTGGCTGAGCGGCAGGTTGGTATCGGCGGCGAAGAAACTCGGAGTGAGCGTCGCTTCGCCGCTGAGCAGGGCGCCATTGGTCAGCGAACTCCAGTCGGCCGTGCCCCGGCGCGCAAACGGCGCAGAGAGCGGCTCGCCCACCAGCAAACCCTGGTAAGGATTGAGCAGACTCTGGTAATAGGCCTCGGCGAGGCAAAAGCCGCGCTGCTGGTAGAAGTAGTTGCGCGGGTCGGGGAATTTCTGCGTGTAGGCGCAAGGTTCCACCACGGTGCCGTAGCTCCCGGCGGCGCCCGCGTTAAGGAAGGCCAGCAGGGCGGTCTGGCCGGCTCTATCCTCAAAAATCTTGCCGCCATTGGAGGTGAGATTGTCGCCCATTGCTCCGGGCACAAAAGCGTTTGTCCGCAGAGCGAGGCCTGTCAACCCCGTCTGCAGCCCAAAGAGGTTCGTGAACAAGGTTGAGCTGGTGTTGGTCCGAATGAGGGTGCTCTCGCCCCAAACGCGGCTGTCAAAGATGGCGTTGTCGAACACCATATAGCGGATATTGCGAGCCGAGTTGCCACTCTTGGCCAGATAGACGGCCTGGGTGGGAAATGTGCTGTCGCTGGCCACCCCGCGGCTGAGGATGCTGTCGGCGGCGACCAGGTTGCTGGCCGTAAGCATCATAGCAAGAAACGCGTTGGTCGGCGCGGTGTCGGGCGGAGCCTCGCGGATCGGCATTTCGCTGAAGGCGTAGCTGTTGGAGGAGGCGTCGGGCAGCCCACAGCAGGCAGGCAAACACACGAGCGGCGGCGCGGTATCCCGCTTGAACCCGTAGAAAAGCGCCGAGGTCGTGCTGTTCTGAGTCCGGAACGAGTCATTATCCAGCACCCGGTAAGGGATGTCCATGGAGAGGAGTATGTACTCCGCCTGGTTGGTCAGTCCGCGGGCGGCGATCGCGGCCAGCAAAGGATCGCGCAAGAACGTCTCGAAGTTGGCGCGCGTCCACGTGTTGGTCAGCGCGGTCCAGCCCTCTATCCGCCAGAGGTTCTGCGGCGGGACGCCCCGCTGCTCGCAGTAATGATTAGCGAGTTGCACCGAGTTGGCGCTGTTTTGGTTGACGACGACGATGACGTTGAAGCCGCTGCCTCCCGCCCAAAGCGTTCCGGCAGTCAACGCTGCGGCGCAGCCCGACAATAGTCCCGCAAGCAGTCGCATAGTAACAAGGTTAACCAAATCGCCTGCCGAGTAAAGGCATTCAAATCCGGCGCGCTGTCGAACCAGTCTCCGTCTGGACCTGATGCTCAGGCCAATAGCTGCTGGTTGAGCACGGTTCGGATCATGGACCGCCGCCAGCGCCCGTTGTGGCCCCAACGCAGGTTTTTAGCGCCGCGCGACGAAACGGCGGAGGCGGGTCAGGGCCTCTTTGATGTTGTCCAGGCTGGTGGCGTAGGCGCAGCGGACGAAGCCTTCACCACAGGCTCCGAAGGCCGTCCCGGGCACCACCGCCACTTTCTCCTCGCGCAGCAGCGCCAGAGAAAAGTCTTTGGCCGAGAGTCCAAACCTGGCCACGCTGGGGAACGCATAGAACGCTCCCAGCGGACGCGAGCACTCCAGGCCCATGTCGGCGAAGGCGCTGGCGATGAAGTTACGGCGCCGCCGGTATTCGTTCACCATCTCGCCGATGTCGGTCTTGGGGCGCGCCAGGGCCTCGAGCGCGGCCTTCTGGCTCAAAGACGGGGCGCACAGCATCGTGTATTGGTGAATCTTCATCATCGCGTCAATCAACTCGGTGGGGCCGCAGGCGTAGCCCAGCCGGAACCCGGTCATAGCCCAGGCCTTCGAGAACCCATGCAGGAAGATCGTGCGGTCGCGCATCCCCGGCACGCTGACCACGCTGGTGTGTGGCGCGTCGTAGGTCAGTTCGGCGTAAATCTCGTCCGTAATGACGATCAGATCTCGCTCGCGGGCAAAGGCCGCGATGTCCTCCAGATCCGTCCGGCTCATGACGGCGCCGGTTGGATTGTTTGGGAAGTTGAGCATCAGGACCTTCGTGCGCGGAGTGACCGCGGCTTCGAGCATAGCGCGGGTGAGGCGGAAGCCGTTCTCGGCGCGCGTCTCGACGGCGACGGGCACGCCGTGCGCGAAAAGGATCGAGGCGCGGTAGGAAACGTAGCAGGGCTCGTGGTAAAGAACTTCATCGCCCGGGTTGAGCAGCGCGCGCAGGGCCAGGTCCAGCGCCTCGCTGACGCCGACGGTCACGAGCACCTCGTTCTCCGGGTTATACTCGGCGCCAAAGGTCTTGCCGACGTAGCGCGCCAGCGCCCGGCGCAATTCGGGGTAGCCGAGGTTGCTGGTGTAATGGGTCGCACCGCGTTCGAGTGCGAAGACAGTGGACTCGCGGACGTGCCAGGGCGTGTCGAAGTCAGGCTCGCCGATGCCCAGGCTGATCACGTCCTTCACCGTGGTGACCAGGTCGAAAAAGTCACGGATACCCGAGCGCGGGATGTCGCGGACGGTCGCGTTGAGGCGATTACGGAGTGACGCTGAGCCGCTCATCGGGGCCGGGTTGGTGCATTAGCACGCCGAAGCGCTTGTAGGTCTTCAGCATGAAGTGGGTCGAGGTGGAAAGGACCCCATCAAGAGGGGACAGCCGCTCGCTGACGAAGGTCGCCACCTCGCGCAGCGTGCTTCCCTCCACAAACAGCAGCAGGTCGTATGCGCCGCTCACCAGATAGGCGGAACGCACCTCCGGGAAGCGGCCAATCCGCGTGGCGATGGTGTCAAAACCTCCCTCGCGCTGCGGCGCAACTTTGACCTCGATGACGGCGGTCACCTTGTCCAATTCGAGCTGGTCCTCGTTGACGATGGCTTGGTAGCCCCGGATGACACCGCGTTTCTCATAGTCGGCAATCCGCTGCGCGACTTCTGTGGCGGAAACGCCCAGCATGCGGGCAATATTCTCCCGCGATTCGAGAGCGTTGCTCTGCAAGATTTGCAATAGTCCGTCCATAATGTTCCTCAGGCGACGGGGGCGGTTAAGAAGTGAAATCGGCCATTACCGGAACGTGATCGCTCAAGGCGACAGACAGCGGGTCGTCCGGATTCGTTCTAAAGGCGCGTTCAAACAGTATGCGACATTCGCGCGCACGGTTTGCCAGCGGTGCCGATGCCCAAACGTAATCTATCCTGCCGACCGGCTGAACGCTGGTGACGGAGCAGTCTGATGTTCCGGCTGCTTTCACCTTGGCGAAGATGTCCACCAAGCCTGCCTGGACCCAGCGCGGGTATTCCGGACCATTCGGCCGGTGATTCAGATCGCCCTGCAGCACTACTCGCTCGCCTGTCTTGAGGCTCGGCCCCATCACTTTGAGCATCTCGGCGACCTCCCGGGCCCGCACAGAAGCATCGGACGGATGCAAGTGCGCGCTGAAGAACTGAATCTCGCCGCCCGGCGCGCGGATCACCGCGCGTCCCCAGTGGCGGGTAAACAGGTCCTCGGGCCGCTCCTGCCAGCTCACCAGGGGGCAATTCTGCGGGCCGGCAATTTCATGCCTGCTCAGCACAGCGCCATTCCACCCCCCGGAAAAGAACGCAAACTTCATACGGAGCTGGTTCGCAATAGACGCGACGACTTCCCTGGGCGGAGCTTCCTGGAAGCTAACGATGTCCGGCTCATAGAGCGCGAGTTCGAGCGCCAGGCGCGTTGGAACCTGCGGCTCTGCGGCCTTGAGGAACGGCTTTGCCTCCGGCTTCACGCTGTAACCGCGACACCTCAGGATGTTGTATGTGATGGTGCGCAAGCGTGGAGCCTGGCCCGCCGCAAAGGCCAGCCCCGCCGGCATGATCATTCGAGCTGCCCCCGCGGCAGCGGCGGCCATGAGAAACTCACGGCGTGTTTGCATAGTAAAGACAGTTCACGTAGTTACCGCAGGAGCATGATAGTGTTTGCGGGCGAAGGCAATAGCTTCTGCAACCGAAGGGAAGCGTCCAGTGAAGGCCAGAGAGAGAACCAGCAAGCCAAGCAGGGTGTCCTCTCCCGAGGCCGCGAGGCGGTGCGCCTGGCCGAGGCGCTGGCAGATGAGCCGGCGCAGGAGATCAGTCTTCAACGCCACGCCACCGGAGAAGACCAGCCGGGTCCAATCTTTGCCCGGGGCAACGCGGGCGGCGCAGCGGGCATAGTTATCCGCCATACCGGCGAAGGCCGCGTGAAAGAGGTTGCCGACGGTTAGGTTCTCTTCCCGCGCATTGGTGATCGCGCCGTGGTCGCCCATGGCGCTGAAGTAAAAGGCCGGATCCACACGGAGGTCGGTTGACTCGACCCTGGCCGCTTCCGCAAGGATATAGTCCCAGGGGTCTTGCAGTTTCACGCCTTGCGCGTGGGCCAACTCCACGAGCAGCCGCACGAGGGCCTTGAGCGCGCGTCCGCCCGGAATGTGCGTGACCGTCTTCAAAAAGCGGCCGTCGAACCAGGGGCGGGTTTGGAAGTCGCCAAGCTCGCAGCCGCGCGCCAGTTGTATTACCGCCGAGCCGGTCGAGATGTTGACCGACAGCTCGCCTTCGTCGAGAAAGGCTCCCACCTGGGAGCAGTGATAATCGCCAACAGGCATGAACACCGGCAGGCGGCGGGAACCAACGGTGTATTCCCCCGCGACGGTTCCCTGCGGGTGGATTTCCGGCCAGCGGACCCCATCGAGCCCAAGCTTCCGGATCACGGGCTGGTGCCAACTCAGCGTTTGCAAATCGAGCGCGCCGTGCGCGAAGGCATTGGTCACGTCGGATTTCGGCAGGCAGCCGCACAAGTTCGCGATGACAAAGTTGGGCAGGGAGGCGGCGACGACGGGTTTGGCGGGCAGGCGGTTGTTCTGCGCCAGCCAGAACAGGTAGCAGAGCGGCAGGCCCGGCCGCGGCTCGTTGCCCAGCTCCCCGCGTTCCTGGCGAGTGATGCGCCGATTCACTTCATCGAAGAAACTGCCGGGGCCGCCGGGGAAGGGCTGCAAGGCGCGCTGGTCCTGCCAGTTGATGGCATTGGACACCGCCTCGCCGCGCTCGGTGGTGAACACCAGCCCGTGGAGCTGGCCGCACATTACGACGCCTGCGGCGTCCGGCGCATGGCGAAGCAGCCGATCGAGGAGACAGCGGGTGGCCGCGGCAATCTCGGCGGGGGCGAATTCGCGGAACGCCCCAGCCAGCCCGCGAACCGGCTCCGGGAACGCCTGGCGCTCGATGCGCCGAATTGCCAGCGCGTCCAGATCGAGCACCGCGCCCTTGAGGAACGACGTGCCCAGATCAATCCCAATAAGCTTCATGGTGATTGGATACCGACGGGCGTCCAGCGATGCCGGCCTCTCTCCTCGCAGAAGGTCCGCGCCCGTTTGCCAATGGGTCCTGGTCTTGCCGGCTTTCGAGCGATTGGAGACCCCGTCCCGGCTTGGCCGAGCCTGCCTGTTCCATCTCCCGCAGCCAGTCATCGTCCACCGTGATGCGTTCCTTTCGTCCGTTGCGTTCGAGAATGATATCCCCGGTAATGTCCTTCCATCCGTTGCCTTTGCGGCCGCCAAACTTGAGGACTGGCCGGGAGAGGTCATCCTTGATCCTCAGATGTTTGAAATGGAGGTTGCCCGGCGGCCGGTTGTCCGAATCAAGACCCTGCACATAAAGCGGCGCAAAAAACTTGTCCTGCCGGGCGCTGTCTCGGATCACCGAATCCTCCAGGGCAATGCGCATCGCGTCGTATGGGTTGAACTGCACGGAGAGCCCGGCCAGGCCGTCCGCCTCCGACCGGAAGCCAGTGATGCGCAGCCGCCCGCCCGGCGGATCCTTTGGCGCGCTGCACAGATGGATGGCATGCAGCCTGTTGCTGCGGGAAACGCAATGCTCCAGATAGATCGAAATGGGTTGGGAGCGGCTGTTCATGAATTGCGGGCAAATCTGAAAGCCGGTGCCGGCATTGTTCTCCGCCACGCAGTTCCGCACGACACAGTTGACCAGGGACTCACCGGGGCTGTTCGGCTCAAAATCAATGCCCGCTTGCGGATCGGTTCCGCGCGTGTTGCACAGCAGGCAATCCTCGATCAGCAAGTTCTCCGCGCTGATCACGCTGATGCCCTGGCGATGGTTGTCGCGGCAAACGACCCGGCGGATCACCACATTCTGATTCACGCTGCGGTTCTTCGTCGCCCCAAGATAAATGCCGTCTCCCCCGGTCTGTGCGATGGTGAGCTCCTGAATCCGCACGTTGCGGCACCCCGAAAAAACCAGGCCGTGCCGCCATTCCGATTTCTCATAGGCCCCTGACTGGTAATCCTCTTTCCGCATCCGGATATGCGCCGACTTGCCGCCGTCCCTCCGCCTGCCGCGGAGAACGACATTGTCGCATTCTCGAAACGCAAGCAGACAATCCCCTTTCGAGCGGTAAGCGCCCTGCATGGCGACCAGTTCGGTCCCCGCCTCGAAGATGATCTCCTGATTGCCGACGCCGGTCAGCGGCCGCGTGATCCAGGCTGAGTTCTGCCGATCAAGGATGAGTCTTCGGACCTTTGAGTTGATGGCCTGCTGTAGAAACTCCGTGGAATCCGCCGCGTTGAACCCCCACCAGGACGCGCGGGCCGTGGTTCGTTTGCCGGCCAGGACTTCGCGCACCCGCGCCGGTTGAGCCGGGTCTTGCGCTCCCGGGAGACTCCCGCACGCGCTCACGGCCAGGAGCGCCACCATCATGCGGATTACCCGCCCGGGTGGTTGGACGAACCTGGGCCTCATCCCGCCAGCAGCCGATTCACCAACGGGCCATGACGTTGCGCCCTCTCCTGACCGCCAGCGGTCCTCATTTTTCCTCGATTACCGGATTGGTCAGCGCGCCAATGCGGTCAATCTCGATTGTGATGCTGTCGCCGGGCTTGAGGAACACGGGCGGCTTGCGCGCAAAACCGACCCCGTGGGGCGTGCCGGTGAGGATGACCGTGCCCGGCAGCAGCGTCGTGCTGCCGCTCAGGAAGGAAACCAGCGCGGGCACATCGAAGATCATGTCGTCGCAACCCCAGTCTTGCATCGTCTGGCCGTTGAGCAGCGTTCGGATCTTCAAAGCGGCGGGGTCGGGGATCTCGTCTTTGAGCACCAGGCACGGCCCCAGGGGCGCAAAGGTGTCGAAGGTCTTGCCCCGGCACCACTGGCTGCCGCCCCATTTGCCTTGCCAGTCGCGGGCGCTGACGTCGTTGGCGCACGTGTAGCCCAGCACATAATCCAGCGCCGCCTGCCTGGGCACGTTCTTGCAGCGTTTCCCGATGACGACGGCCAGTTCGCACTCGTAATCCACCTCGTCGCTGCGCAGATGACGCGGCAGCACGATGGGATCGCCGGGATTCTGCACGGCGGCGGGGGATTTCATGAACAGCACCGGGAATTGCGGGATGGCGGCCTTGCCTTCCTCGGCATGGCGCCGGTAGTTCAGGCCGATGCAGAAGAATGCCACCGGCGCAACCGGCGCGAGCAGCTTCTTCACCGACGCCGGTGTTCTTGTGACCTCGTAGGCGCCAAAGATGTCGCCGGCAATTTGCAGCGCGGAGCCATCGGGTCGTTGCGCCGCGTAACGCGCGGCGCCCTGGGGATCTTCGTATCGAATAATTCGCATTGTGCTAGTTCTATTGGCTGGCCCGGGCGCCTTTGTCAACGACCACTGTGCCGCTCGTGACCAGCACGGTCCGGCCGCCGTCTCCGGTCACCGCCGCGACCTTGTCTTGTGGCGAGGGCATTCGAGGTTTCTCTTCGGGGTGAGGCTTGCCGCCGTGTTTCTCAGGGCCTCCCGAACAGGTCCGCCGGGTTCATCCCCGCCATCTTTGCCGCTTCGTGCAGGCTGGCGACGACATCCGGCGGAAGCTGGATGCCTTCCCGCATCGCGCGGCCATGCCGTTCCCATTCCATCTCGCCCGGCACATAAAGGCGCTCGATTCCATCAGCCCGCGGGGCGGCGTGGATTTCGCCCACCAACGCCTCCATCCGGCGCGCAAATACCGCCGCGGGCATGAGGGTGTTGGTGTCAATGGCCAGGAACGCCGCGCCGTGGTTGGTGGGCTGCGTGCCGTCGTCCCAGAGCCAATTGCCCACGCGCCACGTGGCGGCGGCGCCGCTCAAGATGCCCGACAGGGTCTCGATGAGCAGCGCGATGCCATATCCTTTGTGCCCGGCGGCGGGCTGGAGCGCCCCGACGGCCGGGTATCCGCTCGGATCGGTCGTCGGCCGGCCGTCGGCGCCAATCAGCCACGTGTCCGGGATGCGTTCCCCGCGCGTGCGCGCCGCATAGACCTTGCCGCCGGCCACCGTCGCGGTGGACATGTCGAGCAGGAGAGGCGAATGCCGCCCGGCCGGCACCGAATACGAGATGGGGTTGCTGCCCGTGATGGCGCCCCGGGAACCGGGCGCCGCGACCGACGGAATATCGTTGGCCATGCTCAGGCCGATCAGCCCCTCGCGCGCCGCCAGCCACGCGTAATAGCCCGCCGCGCCAAAGTGGCAACTTTTGCGCACGCCCACGTAGGCGATGCCGCAGGCGCGGGCCTTCGCAATGGCCGCTCGCATGGCGAACACCGACGTCACCATGCCCAGCGCCGAGTCACCGTCAACGATCCCCCAGGCCGGACCTTCCGCAGCCAGCCTCGGGCGACCGGCCGCGCGCAGTCCTCCAGCCTTCAGCCGCCGCAGGTAGCCGCGGATGTTCTTGGTGCCGTGGGTGAAAATCCCCCACGCATCCGTCGTGGCGAGCACATCGGCCGTCACGGCCGCGTCGGCCGCCGACACGCCTGCTCGCGTGAAGGCCTCGACCGCGAAGCGATGCAATTTCTCGTAGCTGACCGCGGACGCCGTTTGCGGCGCGGGTGACTTGTCGGTGTTCATGGCTTGGTCTCGTTCTTAAGTGCCTCAGCGCGTTTCCATCTCCATCGGGCATTCCACGTTGGTTTCCATTCCTCGAACCGGCCCAGCTTGTGGAGCACCTCGGGGTTTGCGAGTCCCACCGGTAGGCCGCCGGTGCAGACCCGAACGGCATCCTCGGCCACGCTGCGGTGCAATTCATCCAACGCATCCTCGGAATACCAGGCGGCGTGATTGCTCAATAGCAGGCGCGGATGCCGGCGCAACGGCGAGTCGGCCGGCAGCGGTTCCCCCTCGAACACATCCAGCCCGGCCATGGCCACCTTGCCGCTTTCGAGCGCCGCCAGCAGCGCCGCCGTGTCAATGACCGGCCCGCGGGCGGTGTTCACCAATACCACGCCCGGCTTCATCAACCCGAAGGCGCGCTCGCCAATCAGATGCTGGGTTTCCGGCAGGAGCGGAACGTGCAGCGAGAGGTAATCGGACTCCCTCAGCAACGTGTCGCCGTCCACGAGCGTGACGCCGAGCGACGCGGCCAGTTCCGGTTCGACGAACGGGTCGCAAGCCAGCAGGCGCATCCCCCACCCGCCCAGCTTGCGCGCGAAGGTGCGGCCGATATTCCCCAGCCCGAAGATGCCCAGGGCGCGCCCGGCCATGCGCGACGCCCGAAAGTAAGTGTTCTGGTCCCAACCCCCCGCCGCCAGTGTGGCGTGCGTGGTGGCGATGCCGCGCACGCAGCCCAACAGCAGCGCCAACGCATGAGTGGCTACTTCGTCCAGGCAGTAGTGCGGGCAGTGGCCGATCATGATCCCCGCCGCCGTGGCGGCTTCGTAATGCACGTTGTCGTAGCCAACGCCATAGCGGACGATGATGCGGCAGCGGCTCAGCCGGCGGATGACCTCGGGCGTCATCGCCATCCACCGCACAATGATCGCATCAGCCTCTTCCGCCGCCGCGAGCCTTTCAGCCGGCGGGAGCGTGTCGGTATCTATCAACTGGCCGCCCGCCGCTTCGACAATGCGCCGCTCGATCTCCGCCGAGGCATACTCATGCTGGAGCAAGGCGACTTTGAAGGTGCTCATATTCGGTCGGGCGGTGGCGCGGCGGGTTGCGCGCGCCTGGCGCCGCGCGCGCTCAGGGCTTCACTCCATTGACGACGTTGGCCAGGGGCTTGCCTTGCACCGCCAGCAAGGCCAGGTTGGCCGCCCCCTCGCGCAGTTTCTTCACCGCGGCGATGCTGGTGGAGGCGATATGCGGCGCCAGGATGACGTTGGACCGCTTGAGGATTGGATGACCGGCGGGAATCGGCTCGGGGTCGAACACGTCGAGCGCGGCGGCGGCAAGCTGCCCGCTCTCCAAGGCCTCCGTGAGCGCCGGCGTGTCCACCAGGTCGCCGCGGCCGACGTTGATCAGGATCGCGCCGCGCTTGAGCCTGGCGAGCGTGTCGCGGTTCATCAGCTTCCGGGTCTGCGGCGTCGAGGGGCAATGGAGCGTCAGCACGTCCGCCGCCGGCAGCAACTCGTCGAACGACGCGGCCCGCGCGCCGAGTTTCTCGATTTCGGCCTTCGGAACCACCGGGTCGAACACCAGCACAACCCCCTTGAAGGCCACCAGTCGTTTCACCACCTCGCGGCCAATGCGGCCAAAACCCACCACGCCCACCGTCAGGTCCCGCAGGGTCTTCATGCCGGCGACCGGGACCGCCAGCCCCCATTGGCCGGCCCGCAGATGGACTGTGTGCGGCACAACCTGCCGGGTGGTTGCCAGGATGAACGCCAGCGTGTGATCGGCCACCTCATCCATGCAGTAGTCGGGAATGTTGCACACCGGAATCTTGCGCGCACGCGCCGCCTCGAGGTCCACGTTGTCCACGCCGATGCCGTAGCGGACGATGACTCGCGCGCGGGTCATCGCGCCGATCACGTTGGCGTTGACCCGCGCAAACTGCGTGATCACGGCATCCGCGTCTCGGCAGAGGTTGATCAGATCGGCCTCGGTCTTGCACTGGCCGCCGACCAGTTCGCAGCCGGCGGGCTCGAGGATGTGCCGCTCGGTGTTCAGGTCCGCAAAAGCGTAGTCGGTAACAACCACTTTAGGTCTCATATCATTCATCGCATGATCGCGTTCAAGCTGTGCGCCCAGCGTAAGAGTTGCGCGCCGCCATGCCTATTGTTTTCGGCGCTTTTTTGACGGTTTTGCCCGGCGCAGCCGCCCGCGCGGCAAAGCTGGCGATTCCTCGAAATAAGGGGGGATCACCACCTCCTTTCGCCGCCGCCCGCTTCGCGAAACCGCGCAATACCCGCATCCGACAAGGGGCCAGGCCGGCAGAGCAGGCCATGTAACAAATGGCCCAAAGCGGGCCGCCTGTGGCAGCTCTTCAAGCTCTGCCAGCCTGTCTGACCTTGCCCCCACCGTCCCAATCCCGTCCCAATACCGTAGTACCTCTAACCCGGGGTTAGAGGTACTACGGTAGCGGGACGGGGAGGCGACGGTGCGCCTGCCACCCCATGGCGGGCTGTGGCAGGGGGTTGAGACTGCTGTCGGGAGGCGTCCACGCCACACCGTAGTTGCGCAACCGCTTCCCCTGCGCCTTTGGCCCGGAAAAGCCCGCTAATGAACTGCGATGCACACCGGCGTGGACGCTTTACTTCGTTGCGGGTTCTGGCCGGAAAACGTAAGAATCGGACTGGAAAACACTGGCCGAGACAGTCGGGTAACTATCAGTCTATAGCCCAGTTTATCGCCATGTACGTTAGCACTGCCGTTTCAGCACGTTACTCGCCGCCAATGGGCAGCGGCACGGCAGGCGTCAACGAATTCCCCCTTCCAGGCAGCGGTTTGACGGGGGTGCTTTCAGTATGAAAAGGCAGAACTTGAGAATGACAGGCAAGCGGGTGCTCGTGACCGGTTCGGGCACGGGCATTGGACGTGAGATCGCACTGGAGTTTGCCCGGCAGGGGGCGGATGTCGTTGTGCACTATGCCCACGACGAAAAGGGCGCGCGGTCGGCCGTGAGGGAGATTGCGGCCCTGGGCCGGCGCGCGAAGGCCTTCAAGGCCAATTTCGACCGGGTGGACGAGGCAGTGCGGCTTGGCGAGAAGGCCATCCGGTTTCTGGGGGGCCTCGATTGCCTGGTCAACAATGCAGGCATCACCTTCAACAAGCCGTTCCTCGAGGTGACGCCGGCGCAGTTTGACCGGCTCTACCATGTGAACATGCGCGCGCAGTTCTTCCTGACGCAGCGCGTCGTGCGGGACATGCTGCCCCGCGGCGGGGGTGCGATCTGCAATATCACGTCCATTCACGGCGTATCCGGCGCGCCCGAGCACAGCGTGTATGCCGGCACGAAAGGCGCCATCATCGCTTACACGCGGTCGCTCGCGGTGGAGCTGGCGCACAAGGGGATTCGGCTCAACGCCATTGCGCCGGGCTGGGTGACGGTGGAGAACTATTACAAGGTGCTGCCGGGCTTCAATGAAGCCGCCGCCGCCAAAGACGCCGCGGAGAAGGTGCCGCTGGGCCGCTCCGGCCTGAAGGTTGACATTGCCCGGATCGCCGTGTTCCTCTGTTCGGAAGACGCGGCCTACATCGTCGGCCAGACGATTGTGGCCGATGGCGGCACGACGGCGCTGATGTCGTTGATCTCGGACTTCCGGAGCCGGTCCACGGCGAAGTTTGGCGCCGGCTACGTGCCCGGCGCCTAGGCCTCGAACCGACTGCATCCTCAGACTTCAAACCCTTATGAATACGACCTCTTTCCTTGGCATCCTGGCCGTGGCCTTCGCGGGCCTGGTTATCGGCAGCGGCGCCTGGCCCATGAAGCTGATGAAGAAGTTCCAGTTCGAGCACTGGTGGTTCATCGGCATGCTGACGGGCCTGATGGTCATTCCCTGGCTGGTGACGTTGGCGTTTTGCCCCAATGCCTTCGCGGCTTACGGCAGTGTTCCGTTGAAGACTCTGATCACCGCCAATCTGTGGGCGGCCGGCTGGGGGGTGGCGAATATCCTGTGCGGGCTCTGCTTCGTGCGCATCGGCATGGCGCTGACCGGCGCCATCCTCACGGGCCTGGGGGTGTCAATCGGCGTGACGCTGCCGATGATTGTCAAAGGCTCCGGCTTGTTCAAGGATGCGGCCGACCTGACTTCGCCGGCCGGCCTGACCGTGCTGGGGGGGGTCGCGGTGATGCTGGTGGGCGTGATCTTTGCCGCGCTGGCCGGGTTTGGCCGTGATCGCGCCTTGCGGAAGCAGGAACAGCGCTCCGGCAGCTTTTTCGGGGGGCTGATCATGACCATTATTGCCGGGGTGCTGTCCTGCGGCATGAGCCTCTCTTTCGTGTATGGACAGGGGCCGATCGTCGAGGCCATGAAACAGCAGGGCGCCAGCGATCTGCCCGCGACGTTTGCCGTCTGGGCCGTCGGCCTGTTGGGGGGCTCGTTGCTGAATGTCCTCTATCCCGCCTACCTCATGACCAGGAAGAAGTCCTGGGGGGTGCTGGGGCAGAGCTGGAAGGAACTGGTGCTGTCGGCGATCATCGGGGTGAACATGGCCATCGGGGTGGTGATGATGGGCAAAGGGATGGTGATGCTTGGCGCGCTGGGCGCATCGGTGGGCTTCGGCATCCAGCAGGCCTCGCAAATGCTTGGGGGGCAGGGAGTGGGCTTTGTTAGCGGCGAGTGGAAAGGGGTTTTCGGAAAGCCGCGGCACCAAATGTACGCGGCGATCGCGGTGCTGATCATCGCGGCCCTCATCATGGCCTTTGGCAATTCGCTCTCGAAGGTCTGAACTTCGCTGACCATGCAAACGCTCATCAGAGTTCTCAAGAAAGCCGGCAAACCAACCCGGGTCTTCAACAGTCCGGACGGCACGCGCGTGCTGGTCCTGCCGTATGGCGGCCGGGTGCTGGGACTCTTCGCGCCGCGGAGCGGGGAGAATTTCTATTGGACGCATTCGGCGCTGGAGTCCGCTGCAACGGCGCGCGCTTTTTACGGGGGCGACCAGTGGCATAATTCGGGCGGCGACCGCACCTGGCTGGCGCCGGAAGTGGATTTGTTCTTCCCGCACTTTCCGAAGCTGGAGGGGTATTATCAGCAACGCTCGCTGGATCCCGGCAATTACCGGGTCGTCGAGACCGCCGGCGGCTTCAAGCTGGTCAACCGCCTGACCGTAAAGCTGTCGCGCCTTGGCCGGCAAGTCACTCTGCGGATTACCAAGTCGTTTGGCCCGGCGCCCAACCCGTTGCGCCACGAGCGGGGACTGGACCTGGCCGGCGTGGAATATGCCGGCTACACCCAATACACCACCCTCGAGTTCCTTGGCCCGGGGCCGGGCGTCGCCGCCAAGGTCGGACTTTGGAACCTGGTGCAAATGCCTCACGGCGGGGACCTCTTGATCCCCACCTATTCCCGAACCGAGCCCCTGCGGGTCTTCGGCTCCATCCCGGACAAGGACCTGCTGGTCTCCGACCGCCTGGTGCGCTACCGCATGCGCCAGAAGGGCGAGCACAAGATCAGCCTCCGCGCCGTCGGCACTTGTGGGCGCGTGGGCTATCTCTATCGCGGCGCGGAGGACTGGTGCCTGATCGTCAGGAACTTTGCGGTCAATCCGTCGGGCGAGTATGTGGATGTGCCGTGGAATGACACCGATTACCGCGGTTTCTCCACCCAGGCCTGCAACGTGCACAGCGGCCTGGGCCGATTCAGCGAGCTTGAATATCACATTCCCGCCATTGACTGCAGCACCCGCGGCGGGCGCTGTGATGACGAAGCCCAGGTCTGGGCATTCCGGGGGCCGTATCCCCGGATCGCGCGCGTTTGCAGGCGGCTGGTCGGGTGATTGCCTGAGCCGGGGTTAAGAATGAGTTTGCCGCCGCGGAGCGTTTGGGAAACACAATAAACCAAGCCGCCCCGCGACGGCTGAGCCATATTCCTGTTAACACCCCACCCGGGGAATAGTTGCGGTGGCAGTTGCCGGACTTGTGCGGGCAGTTCCCCGGGCATTGGCCTGGCTGCGGGGACAACGGCCACGCCGGGGCTCACCGGGGCGGTCTCGGAGAGTTGCCTGGTATGGCGATGAAGGCGATCAGGGCGCCGACGAGCAAGACCCCCGCGATGACATAGAGCGAAATCGAGGGGTCTGCCGAAAAGGTTTTTGTCCAGACCGGGATGTTGGGGCCGATGTAACCGCCCAGGTTGCCGACGGAATTCACGATGCCGATGCCGGCGGCGGCGGCTGTGCCGGCCAGAAAGGCCGAGGGCACCGGCCAGAAAATGGGCATGGAACCAATGACGCCGAGCGTGCCGATCGCCAGGAAGACTATCGCCAGGACAGGTTGATCGCTGAAGACCGCGCTCAACACCAGGCCCAGGGCGCCAGCGCTGACGTTGAACACGTAATGCAGGCGGCGCTCGCCGGTGCGGTCGGAACTCCGGCTCAGCCAAACCATGCCCACGATCGCCACGGCGTAGGGAATGGCCGTGATCAGACCAACGTTTAGGTAGCCCTGGACGCCCATCGCCTTGACAATCGAGGGCAGCCAGAAAGAAATCCCATACAGGCCGATCATGAGCGTGAAGTAAATGGCGCACAGAGCATAAACCCGGACGCTCTTGAACGCGTCGAGGAGCCTGAATTGATGCTTGTGCCGATCCTCGGCGTCGAGGTTCCGGGCCAGCAGGGCTTTTTCCGCCGTGCCCAGCCACTTGGCCTGGGCGATGCCGTTGTCCAGGTAGAACCAAACCCAGATCCCGACCAGGACGGAAGGCAGCCCCTCTACCAGAAACAGCCACTGCCAGCCGGCCAGGCCGAGGACGCCGGAAAGCGAATCCATGATCAGGCCCGAGATGGGGCTGCCGATTACACCAGACACCGCGATGGCCGAGACAAACCACGCAATCCGCGTGGACCGCAGCCTCGAAGGATACCACAGCGTCAGGTAGAAGATGATCCCCGGGAAGAACCCCGCCTCCGCCACGCCCAGCAGGAAGCGCAACCCGTAGAACGCCCATTCGCTTTTGACCCACATCATCGCCGAGGAGAGAATCCCCCACGAAACCATGATCCGGGCGATCCAGGTGCGGGCGCCAAACTTCTTAAGCAGCAGGTTGCTGGGGACCTCGAACAGGAAGTAGCCGACGAAGAAGATTCCCGCGCCGGTGCCGAAAGCCACGTCGCTCAACTCCAGGTCCTGCAGCATCTGCAGCTTCGCAAAACCCACATTCACCCGATCGAGGTAGGCAAGAATGTAACAGAGAAACAGGAACGGAAGCAGCCGCCAGTCCACCTTGGCATAGGTCCTGGACTCGAAGCCCGGGGCGTCGGCTGCGGTCGAAGTAGCCGGGAGCGGATTCACAGGCGGCTTTGTAGGACATTGCGGGCGCGAACGCAAGCAGCCCGATCTTCTTTGGTCAGTCGGCCTCCGACACGATTCAGTCAAAGCCGCCATGAACAGATCGTAGTGCCCGGCCGGCGCCGAGGTCGGGTACCTCCCCCGCCTGCCCAGCACCGCCTGCGCCGCCGCCTCCACCGCCGAGCGCTGCTTGGGGGTCACCAGTGGCGAAGGCATTAACTCACTCCAACCGCTTGCGTGCCGGTCGAACGGAATAAGTGGTGTGTTCCTCAGCCACCAGGCATACGTTCTCGGCGACCGTAGCCTTCTCAAAGACCAGCCGGGCAGGAGCGAACAGGTCGGTGTTCTCAGCCTTCAGATAACGGGCTGCCATGCGGCAGTATTCGGCTTCAATGTCAATGCCTATGCTGTTGCGGCCGGCTCTGAGTGCGGCGACCATCGTGGTGCCGGAGCCGCAGAACGGGTCGAGGACGGTGTCGCCAGTAAAGGAGAACATCCGCACGAGGCGTAACGCCAGTTCGAGTGGAAACGGGGCGGGATGGTGTTTGGTTGAGGCGCCCGTGAGGTTCCAAATCTGCTGGAACCACGCGTCGAAGTCCTTCTTGCTGAGGCGGCTGGCATCGCGCTGGCTGTTGGTTGGTTGCCGGTACCCGCCGGGCTTGCGCTGCATCAGGATGAACTCCATGTCGTTCTTGATGATCGCGTTCGGTTCGTAGGGCTTGCCGAGAAACTTGCTGCTCTTGTTGGCCTCGAAGACGGCGTTGGAAATCTTGTGCCAGATAATCGGGTTTAGGTTGTCGAAGCCAAGGCGGCGGCAGAGAACGCAGATGTCGGCGTGGAGCGGGAAAACGAGGTGGCGCCCGAAGTTGCGCCGGGCCACGCAAACATCGCCGACAACGCAGACGAGGCGGCCGCCAGGAACGAGGATGCGCAAGACATGCCGCCATACCTTGGCCAACTCGTCGAGAAATGCTTCATACTCCTGGATGTGGCCGAGTTGATTGGGGTTTTCCTGGTAGCGTTTAAGATTCCAGTAGGGGGGTGAAGTAACGACGAGATGAACCGATTCGTCCGGCAGGAACGAGAGGTCACGGGCGTCACCGTTGATGAGTCTGTGAACGGTTGGCTCCATGGGCTCAGACCGCTGCCCCGATATGGGCGGTTAAGGTCTTCGCAAATCGTTCCAAGGACAGGTCGGCGGCAGGTGTCTCGAAATCGCCGCGCAGGCCGTCCGAGGTGGTCGAAGTCAGAAAGGCGGCGGCGGTGTAGTGGCGTTCGAGCACCAGCTTGCGACAGAAAAGTTCATACCGGCGCATGTAGGACGCGCCGCGAAAGTCCGGGAACACTTTGAAATGAGGCTCTTGAACGCTTACCGGCCGCTTCGACGCTTCGCAATCCTCCAGCATAAAGAAGTAGCCGATGAATGGTTGGGCGCTGTCGAGGAACGCGCGTTCGCGGAACGCCGTCCACAAATCAAGCGCGCTGCCCATTGCCTCTTCGGTGCGGTTGTTGAAGTTGTTGCCGAAGGACGGACCAACTTGGGACTTGGCCTCAACGGCGGCAATGAGCCTGCGCTCTTGCACCACCAGCAAATCCCACTCCTTTGTGGGGCGGAAAAACCCCGGCAACTCGACGGCGCGTTTACGGAAGATGAACTCGCGTGGAATCCCGGCATCCGCTATTAGGTCACTGAACAAGTCAACGAACCTATCCATCTGCGCCCCGCCAGTCACGGCGCTGCGCAGACCTTGATCCGCTTTACCCGTTTCCTGTTGCCGGCAACGCTGGGAGGTGCGGGTCTGCCAGTAGTGTGCGACGGCCTGCTGCGTTCTGGCGTTCAACTCTTGAAGCGTGCGATTTGATGGCATGCGACGGTCAGTTTAGCGAATGCCTGCGGAAGTTCCAGCATTCTAGGAAAGAGGTGTTCTCGCCTTCGACGATGCAAAAGCAGACCATCGGGGAATCTCGCGGTCGCGGCCGGAATCTTTGAGACCGCGGATGTAATCCATGCCCTGGGCGTGTGCTTTGCCGAGGTCGGCCCCGGCGGACTTGTGTTCGACAATGAGCTTGCCGGGCCAGAACAGGTCAATGAAGCCCCAGTCGCCGGAGAGCTTTTTGACCGGCTCCTCGAAGCTGGCGACGGTGCGGCGGCGGACGCCGAAGACGTTGAAGAAGTCGTTCCAGAAGGATTGGCGCTCGGCGGCTTCGCGGGTTTCGCCCTGCCATTCCTTGCTGAAGGCGATGGCGCGGTGGCGAATCTCGTTCCAGGAGAGCGGCATGGGCGGAGGGTAGCAAGGGCCGCGGACGCGGAAAGTGAAAACTCCCGGGTGTCCGGCACACGAGGTCATTGACTGCGACTCCCCGGCTTTCAGACCGCGATGGGCCCCATCTCCGCCGCGCCTCACTGAATTGGTTTGTCAGGGCGGCGGCGCGGAGATACCTTGAATGACACGACCCCGTGCACGAGTTGTCCATTATGCAGAGCGCGCTGGGCCTCGCGCTGACCCAGGCGCGGCAGGCCGGGGCCAGCCGTGTGCATGTGATTCGGCTGCGCATCGGGGCGCTGAGCGGGGTGGTGCCGGACGCGCTGGAGTTTGCGTTCGAGGCCCTCGCGCCGGGAACACCGGCCGCGGGCGCGCGCCTGGTCATCGAGCACGTGCCCGCGCGGTTCTGGTGTGGGACGTGCGCGCGGGAATTCGAGTCTGACGACCTGTTTGCCGAGTGCCCTGGCTGTCACAGCGCGAGCGGAGAACTCCGCGCCGGCCGGGAAATGGAATTAGCCTCTTTGGAGATTGACTGATGTGTAGAGATTGCGGATGCGGCTTGCCCGGGGAATCGTCGGCGGGCATTGGCGCTCATCACCCTGACCCGGCGCATGAGCATGGGCACAACCATGACCACGGGCACGAGCACGAACACGAGCACGAGCATGAGCACGGCGCGGGCCACCACCACGGCCACGAGCATCCTCAGCCGCACTCGCATCCGCATACCCATGCCCATTCGCACGCGGAGCCGGGCCACGACCACGCGCACACTGCCGGCGGCGAAACGCGGCGGACCGTCGAGGTGCGCCGCGCCATTCTGGAGAAGAACGAGCGTCTGGCCGAGCGCAACCGGGGATTTTTCCGGGCGCGGGGTCTGCTGGTGCTGAACTTCCTCTCCTCGCCCGGCTCAGGCAAGACCACCTTTATCCGCGAGAGCGTGCGGCGACTCGAGCCTGAACTCAAGGCGGGCGTGATCGTCGGCGACCTGGCGACGGACAATGACGCACGGCGTTTGCGCGAATCGGGGGCGCCTGTGGTGCAGGTCACCACGGGCACCGTCTGCCATCTCGAAGCGGAAATGGTGGGCCGGGCCGCGCAACAGCTCGACCTGCACGGCCTGAGCGTGCTCATCATCGAGAACGTCGGCAACCTGGTCTGCCCGGCCTCCTACGACCTTGGCGAGGACTTGCGCATCGTGCTGCTGTCGGTTACCGAGGGCGAAGACAAGCCGCTGAAGTATCCGCCCATGTTTCAATCGGCGGACGTGGTCATCGTCAGCAAGATAGACCTGGCCGCAGCCTGCGGTTACGACCGCGCCGCGGCGCTGGCCAACATCCGGCGGATGTCTCCGCGGGCGCGGGTGTTTGAAACCTCCGCTAAAACCGGCGAGGGGCTGGACGCCTGGCGCGAGTTCCTCCTTGAGCAGCGGCAGGCGCGAAGATCGCTTGATCCCTTGAGCTAAGCACCCGGCGGCTTGCCCGGCCCGCCGGAAATCGCGAGGCCGGTGCTGTCCTGTCAGAGGCCCTCGCCCGAATATTGTATGCCCCACACCAAACCCCAACAGACCGGCGCGCGGGCAAGATGCCCGCGCACCGGCTTTGCCGCTATCAAACGTCCGGGCTGGCCGGCTGCGGAGGTTCCTGCGTTTCCTGGTTGAAATCGGCCGCGGATCGTGTTCTCTCATCTCATGCAACTGTCGCCCCGCCTTCGCCTCGCCTGCGTTGTGCTCGCCTGCGGGTTGGTTTACCCTCCCGCCATGTCATCTGAAACGCCCGCCACAGACCGCGCCATGCTGGTTTATATCGGCACCTATACCGGCGCGAAGAGCAAAGGCATTTACGTGTCCCGCTTCAATTCCGTGACCGGGGAGCCGACGGCGCCGGAGCTGGCGGCGGCAACCCCCAGCCCCAGCTTTCTGGCGGTCCACCCGAATCGGCGTTTACTCTATGCGGTCGGGGAAACGAGCGAGCCCCGGGGCAAGGGCGGCGGCACGGTCAGCGCGTTCAGAATTGACGCCAGGAGCGGCCATCTGACCTTGCTCAACCAGGCGTCCTCCGGCGGGGCCGGGCCATGTCACCTGGCGGTGGCCGGAGCAGGGAAATGCCTGCTGGTGGCCAATTACGGCAGCGGGAGCATTGCGGCGCTGCCGATTCAAGCCACGGGCGCGTTGGCCGAGCCCGGCACGGTCGTTCAGCACCGGGGTTCGAGCGTGAACCCGCGGCGCCAGGCCGGGCCGCATGCACACTTCATCACCGCGGATCCAGACAATCGCTTTGCCCTCGTGTGCGACCTTGGGCTTGACCAGGTGCTGGTTTACCGGCTGGACCCGGCCAAAGCCGGGCTTGTGGCGAATGACCCGCCCTTTGCGGCCGTCAAGTCGGGCGCCGGCCCACGGCACCTGGCGTTTCATCCTTCGGGCCGCTTCGTTTTTCTGATCAACGAATTGGACTCCACGCTGACGGTGTTTGCCTATGACAAGACCCGCGGCACGTTGGACAACCTGCAGACCGTTTCGACGCTGCCGGAGTCATTCACAGGCCAGAGCACCTGCGCCGAAGTCCAGGTGCACCCCTCCGGACGATTCGTCTATGGCTCGAATCGCGGCGACGACAGCATCGCGGTGTTCGGCTTCGACGCGAGAAAGGGCAAGCTGACCCTGGTGGAACACCGGCCCACCCAGGGCAAGACGCCCCGGCATTTTGTCCTTGACCCGACCGGCAGATGGTTGCTGGCGCAGAATCAGGGGTCGGACAATGTGGTCGTATTCCGGGTTGACGCCAAGGCCGGCCGCCTGCGCGGCACCGGACACACCGCAACGGTTGGCGCGCCCGTGTGCGCGATGTTTGTGCCGGGAATGCAGCAGGAACCCTGACCGGCGTACTCAGCCGGACGCGCTGGGCCTGTCCAAAGGTCGCGCCTGGACTGCATCCTCCTGCGCAGGCAACGGCGAGCGGCGAACGGCTGTCCTACTTCTTCTTGAGGAGACCGCCCAACCCTTTGGTTGCTTTCTGGAGGGCATTGCTGGCCATATTCCCCGAGTCATTCACCACGGAGATAGCCCCCTTCCCGATATCCGCCACTGCGCCGGAAGCTGCCTCGACGGTGCTCTTCTCGATCGCCGCGATCACTTTCTCCACCAACTCCCCCGGAGTGATGCCGTCAGGGCCTGTGCCCAAATCCCGAAGGTGAATGTCCGGCAGCGGAACTGCCGCTTGCCCGCCGCCCAAGGGAGTGTTCGCCCTGACATGAATCTTGCCCTCGGTGATGCTGAATTCAGTCACCTGGAGCTTCTTGGCCGGCTTGGCTTCCTTGGGCGAGGAAGGTGCCTGCTGGCCGCCGCCCAGGGCCGCCTGAAGGTTTGCCTTGAGTGTGCTAAGATTGTTACGCTTCAGGTCGGTTTCGTAGGTGATCTCAGGTCCCTGAAGCTTGATGGACTGGATGACAATCTTGTCCGAAAGGAGTGAGGTCGGCTTGAGAGAGAGGTGGGCGGCCCCGACGCTGATGGCCGAGGGCGTCTTGAAGCCTTCGGGGTTGCCGAGCACCAGGCCCTTGATAGAGCCCGACCCGGAGAGCGGGGAGAGGCTTACAGACTTAACTTCGACCGGTGCTTTGGTCAGCTTCGGCCCAAGCGTTTCCATCCCGCCCTTGACGGCTGCCCCCAGGAACAGACTGGCCGCCAGAACGGCGAGAACCACCACCGCCACCAAGGCGATAGCAAGACGAGTAATTAGTTTCTTCATAAGCAGGTTACTACGGTTGCATTGCAGTTTGACTGTTGGAACTCTCTAATGCGGGCCATTGTATGCGGAGTCATTCAAGCCGCCAGCAGCGATTCAACGGCTCTGACAAGCTGCTTGGGCTGATACGGCTTGGCCAGGAACTGATCGGGCCTGGCCAGCGCGCCATGAAGCACTTCTTCCCCCACCGTGCCGCTGAGCAGCAGAATCTTCTGCTGCGGTCGGATCCTCCGGCAGGCGGCGGCCAGTTCCAGACCGTTCATCGTGTGCATCGCGTAATCGGTGATGATCAGGGCGGGCGGCGATTCAGCATCGCGGTAGGCCTCCAGGGATGCCTCCGGGGCGCGAAAGGTCTCGACCGCGTAACCAAGGGTCTCCAGGATGACGGAGGCCAATTCCAGCAGCATTGGCTCGTCGTCCACCACGTAAATCAGCATTCTGCCGTGCTGGGCGGTCTTATCACTCGTTGTCTTCGCCTCGTTCATAAGAGAATTACCCATGATGAATAAACACCGGGCCCGGGCAGAATGCACCCCAAACCTTAGCCTTGTGAACAGGAAAGGCATCAATTGGTGAGGAAGGTATTGACACAAGGTCACCAACATGGTGATGTAGAGGTATGCCGGTATATACGAAGCGCAAGACCCGACTCCACGTCC
>Ga0209606_1000437_pt1 | contig 62706 bp, 57 predicted proteins | sample AD_UKC057_MetaG_FD_184412 | JGI IMG/M metagenome (GOLD analysis project Ga0209606, IMG submission 184412) | Active sludge microbial communities of municipal wastewater-treating anaerobic digesters from USA - AD_UKC057_MetaG (SPAdes) (version 2) | ecosystem: Engineered > Bioreactor > Anaerobic >... | reverse complement strand
GTTGGTTTTCTCGCTTCATCGCTATCCATTAAAATAAAACATATCACGCGCAGGCAATTTTAAAAAGCCTTTTTATGTTTTTTTTCAAAGAGCTAAATGCTTACAAATCTTGAATCGCGGCAGCTTATATCACTATTAGAGATTATTTGTGTGTTTAGTCGACATTCTTCGACAGAGGCGGAGGTTCTATTATCGCATGGTAATTCACTGACTAGTTCAACATAACATGCAATAGATAACGGATTGTGATAGTCGTCTTTCTGGACAGAGATTACAGCGATAGTATCGGCGTTCAGAAGCATAATGTGAAAAGGTTTTCCATATATGCATATCCCTACAACCCAAAATGAAAACGCATGTAAAGCAATGTGACGAGTGTTTATTTCATTAGAGGAGCATGGTATAATAGAATACTGATTCTGGGCGCATTAGAAAAGTCGCCGCATAGCGCGCGAATCATTTGCGCAGGAGACGATTATGCAGATTCATTCAACTATAATGCGATTGAAAATCCCGCGCTGTTTTATCGAAATTAAGAATAAATTAAAAACACTGACGATTTTATCGTTTTCTTATGGCCTTTCGATTTGTATCGCTTTTTTTATGGCTTTTTGCGACATACCCAACTCGGCGGCAGCAGTAGATATGAAAGCAGTTTCAGCTTTGGAGATTACCAGAGAGTCGCTAGCAAATACGGATTTAGAGTTTTTCGACGATGTGATTGTGAAGGTTTACAGCCCTTCGTTGGTTCTTTTGGCGGAAGGAAAGATGGAGCAAAGCAAAACGTTTTCCATTAAAGTTCCCGGATTGGACGACTATGAATGGTTATACGTGGAAATCGGCGAACAAGAGAGTCATATATACGGCATATTTAACATTGAAGAAGGCGTGGTTGTGGACTATGTAACATCCACGATTATGGAAGCAATGCTGAAAATGAAAACGCGAATGGAGAACATTACATTTGAGGAAATGAAGCATATTTTGCATGAGCTTCATAAAGCGGCTGATGCAGATGAATTATCCAAAGCAAAAAACGACTCGGACGCGATACGAATGCTTTTTTCGGACGAGGAGTATAGGCTTATGCTCGGCGATATGGCTATCTCTTTTTCGACTCCCGGAAACACATTGGAAGAATATGGAAAGCTCAATGAGACCATGAGTCAAGGGATTAGTTTATTCGGCAAGGGCGACGTAGAAGCATTAAAAATGATGCTGACTGTCGACGCTGAAATCGAAATTGATGGTCAAACGGTGACTGGGGATCAGATATTTGATTCTCTTCGGTCATTAAGGAAGAAATACGAAGTTTTGAAATGGGACGCTTCATGCGAAAGAATAATCGTCAACGAGAATCGCGCGGAAGTTGAAACATTGGAAAGAATCATTCTGTCAGACAAAACTGAAGGCTCGATAACAAAAAACATAAGAATGGGTTTTGTTAATATCTTTGAAAAAAATGAAAATCAATGGAAACTTCAGGAAAGACGAATGAAGAAATGCGAGCCTGCGAGGGCGTTGATTTTTGCGGACGGCTCGTCGGCGGATTGGACGGGCATAAGGCCTTGTGTTTCGAAATTCACATCAAAGAGCGGGTCAAAAGGGGAAAAGGCTGAACTTAGCTCGATATATCTGGCGTTCGACGACCCCGGCATTTTCTGGAGATTGGAAAACTCAAACAATTTGTTCAAAGAGAGCTTCGGCGCTTCGTCTGCCGTTCCAATTGATGAAACGGTTCATGTATTATTTGTGTTGACGTTAACAGACAAAACGGACGATGAGATTGATGAAGGCGTTTATAGTTGGACCGGGGTAGCCACAGGAAAATCTTACTCAATGAACGAGGCAATAACAACTGCTCCGGATGGGTTCAGAGAAAAAAACACGTATTTGCAGAACAATTTTCATGTGGGATCATCTTATGCAGAGGGAACAATCTCAAAGGAAGAAATAAAAGGCTTGAAGAAGAACGCTTATTTGAACGCAAGAATTGTCGTGGACAGGGGAGATGGGGAAAATGAAGTATTGTCAGAGGGCGTGCCAATAGAAATCGAATTTCCTCATGAATTGTTTCAATAAACTGTTTATTGACATATACATATTATTAAATATACTTAACTTAGAAGACAAAAATAATATATAGGGTGCGCGTATGTCTAAATTATTTACAGAAATTTCTTTTGACACAAAGCTTTTTTCTGCTGACGCTTTACTTGGGGCTTGTCATAAATTTTTGGCAAAGTGTTTTGTCAAATTAGAACATAGCGGAGACGGCAAGAGAATATTGGTTCGCCTTACAGCGAGAGAGGGGGTTTCTGTTGATGGGATTGAAGAGGAATTTCGGGCCGAAGCCCTCAATTATGCTGTGAAGCAAAAAATCAGCAAAGGTTCCGCAAAAATAAGAGACCAGATTTTTCATATCGTGTTCAACCCGGAGAGATTGAACGCGCTTGGCGGTCAGCTTCAGACGGAACTTGAAACAAAAGTCGACCCGGATTCAGTCAAACTCAGCGCTCGACTTGAAAAGCTTCTTGAGGAGATCGAAAGCGAGGAGTCGTTGGATTACGAGGACGACCCGCTTGGAATTGCCGTTCCGTGGGAAGAGAAACATGGAATGCCCGGCGATCTGTTGCATCCCGTGGATCAATTGAAGAGGCAGGCTGAAAGCAATCTTATAAACATAGAAACGGTGAAGGAAATTGTCGACTGTTGAATTTGACAAAAAGATATTTAGATTGAAGGCCGTGAAGTCCGCCGTGAAAGATTACAAGGATTTTGCCGATTTCGACGTGACCGAGAAAAAAGACCGAATCGTCGTGAAGGTTGAAAATGTCGACTATGAACCGGAGGACGTTTTTTTGGGTGAATTCGGCAATTACGTGATACATAAGATGAGCGTGAGACAATGAGCGCGATAGATATAAAAAAAGTCAAAATCTCGAATTTTAGCGGAATGATACCGTTCAGCTTCAGAAAACTAGGCGACACGTATATCGTTGTAAACGAATATGGGAATTACGTTTTTTTAACAGAAGAAGAATTCGTCAGTCTAGTAGAAAACGGGCCTTCGGCATTGAGCAGGCCGGCGATAAAAGAGCTTACGGCGCAGAACATGCTGTTCACAAAAGAAACTGCGGCCAGAGCCGCCGAGCGGCTTAGGGCGAGGTTCGCGGACGCGGCGCGAGCGACGAACCTTCATATCATAGTGCCCACACTCAGATGCAATCTGCGTTGCGTTTACTGTCAGGCGGCCGCCGCAAGCGGAGACGATTATGAAACGGATATGGACATAGACACCGCGCGCGCGGTGGTCGATACCATATTCGATGCTCCCACGAAGCTGTTAAGCATCGAATTTCAAGGCGGCGAGCCTCTTCTAAACTGGGACACAGTGAAGTTTATTATCGAATACGCCGTCGAGCTTAACAAGACGAAAAAGAGAGAGCTGCGATTCAACGTTGTGTCCAACCATCTGCTGATGGACGACGAGAAACTGGATTTCCTGCTGGAACACAATGTGGTTATGTGCATGTCTCTGGACGGTCCGGCCTATGTGCATGACAAGAACAGGGGGATCACTCACGACCGCGCGGTTGAGATGTACAAGAAGGTCTACCGCAGATATAAAGAAGTCGGAGCGGAAAGGTTGCCTTCTCTGATAGGAACTCTATCAAAGCATTCCATGCCGTACCACAAAGAAATCGTGGACGAATATCGTTCGCTAAACGCGGGGTCGATTTTTGTGCGACCAGCGACGACGCTGGGCTACGCAGGCCGGAACTGGGATAAAATAGGTCTCTCTGCTGAAGAGTTTCTCGATTTTTACGAGAGGATGCTGGATTACATAATCGAGTTGAATTTAAAGGGAGAGAACTTCACTGAAACGTACGCAATATACGCGCTGTGTAAAATCGTCGCGGGTTTTGAGCCGGGATATGTGGACATGAAGTCGCCGTGCGGCGCTTCCATCGGGCAACTGGCTTACAATTACAATGGAGATGTGTACACATGCGACGAGGGCCGAATGCTGGGACATCAGGGAGATCACACTTTCAGGGTGGGCAAATGCGGCGAGTCGAGTTTTGAGGACTTAATAATGCACAGAGCGACGAAGGCTTGCGCGATCGCTTCCACTCTGGACACCACTCCGGGGTGTTCAGAGTGCGCCTACAAGCCGTATTGCGGGATATGTCCAGTCCTTAACTATTACGAGACCGGCGAGTTGTCTCCCAACGTTTTTACCACAAGGAGGCACACGGTGAACGAAGGGATCATCGATATACTCTTTAAAAGGCTGATGATTCCCGAAGTGGGAGACATATTTATTAAGTGGGCAAAAAACTATATGGATTCGAGCAAAAGAGATATTGAAAGCTCCAATAATCCGGAATGGGACAAGGCCGAGAAAGAATAGGCTTTGTTGAAAGCGCGCAGCGAGACAACAACGGAGCCGCGGTTGAGCCGACAATACGGAACGGGTTCGACCCTAACGCCGTCAAAAGTTCCGGAAATCGAAGGTGGGATATGGATAAACCAGCGAAGAAAACGCCGACCTCCGCCGCGCTCTCGAACAAGAAGGGCGCGCTTCCTTCCGTGGTAAACGATACTCTGGATTATTTCTCGCGGGAAGAAGCCAAGATATCCAGCAAAGGAGTGATGACAGGCGCGTTGACTGTGGTCGCGCTAGGTCTTTTGGCGTCTCCCGTCACTCCTGTCCACCATGTGAGCTATCACGCAAATTTCAGCAATCACACAAACCAATCCGCAGTCGACACACTCTCCAGCGTGGCGACGGTAGATCAACACACGAACACCAGCGCTCACGCCAACGCGGCCGCGGCAACCGGACATTATAGTTTAGCGAATCACGCCAATAAACCGGTCGTCAATGCGCACAACAACGTCAGCAACCATACAAACGCCAACGTGGTCGGACATGCGAACACTCCCGCGACTAATGTGACGGTGAAAGCAGCGGTGGACGCTCCAGTGACGAAGGGCAGTTTTCACAACAGCGGAGCTCAGGGCAAACACACCGCTTGGAACGCGCACGCGAACGCGACGGCGGTTCACGCGAGCACGGCGGCCACCACGACGCACATGAACACAACGGGACTCAACAAACACAACAGCGTCAATACTCATGCGAACGGAGCCGGAGTCAATTCGCACTCCAGCGTGAACGCGCACGCCAACTGGCCGGTGGTCAACACTCACTTCAGCGTCAATAATCATGCAAGCGCCGCAGGCGTTAGCGCGCACACGAACGTCACGGGTGTTAACAACCACGCTCACGCGGCGACCCATACCAGCCACAGTTCGCACGCGTCTTGGTAATGAACGAGCCTTATACTCTGGCCGCAGGCCGAGAGGTGGAACAAATGGAAACAAGTAAAACGGCGAGGATCGGAGGAAAAAGAATTCTTCCCGAGATAAAGAGCAGTGTAGAGGCTTATTTTTTGAGGGAAGAAGCCAAGGTGAGCACAAAAGGGATAGCTGCCGGAGCCGCAGCCTTGATCGCTCTCGGCATGATAGCGGATCCTTCTCTGGGATGGCACACAGCCGCTCACTCCAGCATCCATGTCCACTCAAATCAAGGCTCGGTCAATGCGCACACAAGCGCGGGCGGGGCCAACACGCATTTTAACTCCTCATCGCATGTAAATCTGGCCGCGGTCAACGTTCATTCGAACATCAATACTCATGCCAACGCCGGATTGGTTAACACGCATTCAAACGTAAACAGCCATACCAACCAAGCGGCTGCGACAGGACACTCCAACGCCGGCCACACCAACGTGGCGGCCCTTCATTCCAACGAAACCGTAACAAGAGGCGGATTCCACAACAGCGGCGCGCAGGGCAAACACAGCGCGTACAACGCGCATTCAAACGCCAGCGAATCTTCGCATGTGAATTCGGCGGGAACGAACACCCACACCAGCGTGGCGGTCATGTCGAGGCATGTTTCAGTCGCCAATCACGCCAACACAGGGGCCGTTAACTCCCATACGAGCGCGTCGGCGCATTCCAGCTCCGCGGCGCAGAACCAGCACGCCCACGCCGCCTCTCACGCCAGCCGGGCAGCTTACTCCGGGCACAGAAATCTGGGCGCAGTCAACATGCACAGCCAGTCTTCGAGCCACGTTAATCACGCTTCGCATGCTTCGTGGTGAAGCGCGCCGATGACAACCGCAAGGGTTGGCAGAATCACACGGGAGAAGGTGGAACATGAAAAAAAGCGACCGGCTTTCCAAACAAGTTGAAAGAGCGTTGTCTCTTCCCCGAGCGGTTGCGGACGCGCTATCGTACATCACGGCGGAAGAAGCAAAAATCACTTCGTCAGCCGTGATGAAGGGGGGGCTTGCGCTGGTCGCGCTAGGAATGATGTCCTACCCGGAAATAGCGAAGTCGTCTCATGAAAGTCTGCATGTGAGCTGGAGTAACCACGCCAACAGAGCCGCTGAGTCATACCACATCAACGTCCCGGTCATAAACCAGCATGTCAACGCAACCACTCATTCCAATAGAGCGGCAACCTCGGCTCATTCAAACGTTAACACACATGCCAACACTGCGGTGGTTAACGCGCATAACAACGCAAACGTTCACGCCAACACTGCGGCGGTGAATGCCCATGCAAGCAAGCCCGCGATAAATGTGGCGCCGGTCCACGCGAATTCCGCTTTGACAATAGGCGGCTTGCATAACAGCGCCGCGCAGGGAAAACACACGGCATGGAACACGCACGCCAGCCAAGCCACAAGCGCTCACACCAACACAGCCGCTTCTACGACTCACAACAACGCGGCCGCGACAACCATTCACTCTAATGTGAACACCCATGCCAGCGCCAATGCGTTGAACACGCACAGAAGCATGAACACTCCAGTGGCTTCTCCATTGCTCAACAGGCATGCTCAGATACAAACCCATTCAAGCGCGGCCGCCACAAATGTTCATGCAAACATTGAGGCAATAAACGTGCACAGCAACGCGAACACGCACGGAGCGCATAACTCGCACGGTTCTTGGTGACGCGCGGGCGGATCGAAAATTAGGAAAGCGCCCAAAAATAACGCTAAAAGGAAAATATCCGATTTCACACAAGGGGACAAATAAAGGCGGGCTGAAGCGGTAGTTTCGAACCAGCGTGAATGCCTTTTTCCTGTTTTCGGAAGACAAGGGACAGCGACAATGGGGAGTTTCGGCTACTTTCAGATAACGCGGCGGTGCGATCAACATTGCCTGATTTGCTCAAACCCAGAGAACGACAACTCAATATCCCTTGAGCATGGAATCGCATATCTTGACTCCCTGATATCAGACGGCGGCTATGAGGGAGTAATCATAACGGGCGGAGAGCCGACGCTGTCGGAATATCTTCCAGAATACCTAATGCATTGCGCTGACAAAGGTTTTTCCAGCGTTCTTATAACAAACGGTCAGAACTTGGCCTCCGCGGCTTTTGCGAAGAAACTCAAAGCCGCGGGGCTTGAGAAGGTTGTTCTTTCACTCTACTCGTGCGATCCGATAATTCAGGGCAGATTGACCGGGAACCCTGATTCGCTTAGCAACGTGAACAAAGCGGCGGCGAACTTGGAGAAACTCAGCGGAATAACGCTAAGCGTCACGATAACCATGAACAAGCTTAACGCCGACCATCTCAGCCGCAATGTGGAGCACATCGTTAAGCGCATGCCGAGCGTCAACCATGTGGTTTTTAACAACTTGGACCCTCTGATGAACAGGGCCGCTCAACACCCGGAAACTCTGCACAGGCTTAACGACATCGACATAGAGTTGACTAGGGCGGTTGACATGCTGCGAAGCAACAAAATGACATATCGAATAGAGAGAGTTCCCCTTTGCTATATGGGCGGATACGAACACAACTCGACTGAAACCCGACGAATAGTGAAAAACGAAAAAGTGAGAATTCTTTTTCTGGACGAAAAAGGAGAGGTGGACCAAGCGCAGGGCGATTTCCTGTACGGGAAAGCCGAATGCTGCAAGGTCTGCTATCTTAACGATATCTGCATGGGCCTGTATTCGATGAATGATTGCTATATGTCCGAAGAGCTTTTTCCCGTGTTTCACACAACCAAGGAAGAAGTCGCCGAGAAAGTTGTTTCGAACGCGCCGTGATGCGGTTCCGCACGGCGCTCCCGCAGCCTACTGGAGAAGGAAATGGACAACAGGCTTGACCTTAAAGTGGGATATAACTGCAACAATTACTGCAAGCATTGCGTCATAGGAGACAAGCGCTTTTTCATTCCCGACAGGACGACAAGGCAGCTGAAGGACGTGCTTGACGAGGAAAAAGACAACTATCATGAAGTGGTTTTCACCGGCGGGGAATTCACGATAAGGAAGGATTGTTTCGAGCTTTTAGACTATGCGGCTTCGCTCGGATATAAAATACTGATACAGACTAACGCAAGAAGATTCGCATACAGCGCTTTTTGCGATGAGTTCTTAGCCGCCGGGCAAGGGAAGATATTAACCGTGACCGGGGCGCTTCTATCGGCGAACTCCGACTGTCACAACTATCTCACCGGGGCTGACAGCTATCGGCAGACGGTCAAAGGACTGTGCAATCTCAAGGCGCGCGGTCAGCAGGTGTCGATTAACACCGTGGTAACCAAGGTCAATTACAGAACATTCCCGGATCTGGCAAGGTTTCTTATAAGAATCGGCGTTGATGTTTATCAATATGCGTTCGTCCACGTGTTGGGAAGCGCAGACAAAAACATCTTGTCTATCCTTCCCAAAAAATCCTTGGTGGTTCCTTTTATCAAAATGGGCATTGAAATAGGAAAAGCGGCTGGCGTTCCCGTTTATGTCGAGGCGATACCTTTCTGTCTGATGCAGGGCTACGAAAGAAACATTGCCGAGAACTATATTCCGCAGGTTAAGCTTAACGATGTAACTAACACAGTGGCGGATTTCGATTACGTGAGAAAAACATACGAAAAGGAAAAGGCTCCTTCCTGCAGAAAATGCGCATGCTTCAGCGTTTGCGAAGGCCCGTGGATACAGTATCCGCGGACCTACGGCTGGAAGGAGTTTGAGCCGATAGCGCCAGCGCCTGTCAAAATGGACGCCAGATTATAACGGACCGAAGAACGGAGTTGGAGATATTGTGGATGAGCGAGAATAAAACAGAAAGCGCAAGCGGGATTTCCTCTCCGACGAAGCCCCCGCTTTTCGGATGGTATAAACCGCAGTATTTGTATGACATCTGCGAAGCGAGAGGCGGCATTGGGCAACTCTTTCTGTATTACTCGGTCTTGGCGGGCCTTAAGCCCGCGCTCGATGAGTGGATCCCGACCGAAAGGTTGCCTAGATATCTCAAGGTTTGCGAAAAATATGGACTTCTGACAGAGATTGAATCGATTTTCTACAATGAGGCTTCGGACGAAGTGAGAGATTCCATAGGCGGAGAGTTCCTCACGACCACTGTGGCCTGCGGAGCGCCCGCCGGGTCGGGCTACTCGGGGCGCGCTCACATATATGTCTCAAAATCAGAGGAGGCTCTTGACAGAATCAAACGGACGGGATGGTATCCTATTTCCGTAAATAGAAGGATTGTCACCAAGCCGCAGATAGATTACATGTGGTTCGGCGAGCATCTTGGATACCCGAAATGTTGCATCGACTATTTCTCCAGAGTGAACAACCATTCGTTATATCCCAACACGCTTCTGCTCCCTTTCAAGAACACCAAATCGAAGCCCAACTACCTGTGCAACTCTCTTGTGAAAGACGCGTATTGTTATCTTTATCATATTCCCTGCGGGTTCGACTGTCGCGCCACGGCTGAACTCTCCGCCGAACTGAGGGCATTTATCCAGAAACACGATCGCGGCTACGCCGATTACATAGACAGGCACATGAAGCTCAACTTTATCGTTTTCAGAGAGAGAGACATCTACGCGTTCGACGGGGTCCCCGAAGGAAACGTTCTCAAATACAACGTAACGGCTTTTGTGGACAGCTATCTTTATCCCGGAGAACTGCTTAATGTTTTTGCCCACAACGACACTCTGGCGATCCACGAGGATAAAATCTTTGTAATGAGCGGCGGAAAGATAACCAACACAATACATAAAACGGAGAGGGCGGAATGGTTCTTTATTTCGTTTGCAGATGATAATACCATTTGACGAAAACTTGGCGAAAACGTTGTCGGTCAACTATGGCCTGTACTCGCACAGGGAGTATAACGACTATTCATTCGATGTTTCGAACGACATGACCCTGATCTCTCAGATCACACTGATGGCGTATAACGATCCCGATCGATTCAAATCTCTCAAAGGGTTCCTTGCCGGCTATGCGAAAGGCGCGGACTCCGACCAGTTTCTTTCGAGCGCGGCATACTGCCGATACGCGGACAGAGAATTTGAAGAGGGCATGAAACTGACAGCTTCCCTGCTCGAATGCCGTCCGACAGACTTGGACGCTTGGCTGGACGTATGTTTCTTCCTGTCGCACATTTCCGACGGATACCGCACTTATCTCAATATGAGATTCCATCTTTATCATTTTATTCACTTCTACTTGAAATATGACTTCCGGGAAGTGAACAAAGAGTCTATCGGCATTTTAGACAGTCTCGTAAGGAGCGCGGCGGAGAGCGACCCCGAAATTCGAGAAGGATACGACAGCAAAGCGGCTTTTGACACGGAATATCTGATCCTCAACGGCGCCTGCAATAACAATTGCGAAATATGCCCCACGCCATTCAGCCTCAGGGATTATGACTTCAAGGAACGCATAATTAGAAACGGTTCTCTGCCTTTGTCAAAATACATATTCATAAAAGCGCGCAAAAAGAAGATCAAGACTTTTGTGCTTAAGGGAGGAGAACCGACTTTTCATCCGGATTACTTGAAAATCGTGAGGATTCTGGCGGCGGCTAGGAAAGACATTTCTATTCGCGTAAGGTCCAACGCCAGAGCGTTTTGCGACGAGAGACGTCTGAACAAGCATGTCGATGCCAATGTTTCAAATATGACGATCGAAGCCGGAGTCTATTCGGAGGACCCGGAAAAACACGACGCCATAGCGCGGGCGAGAGGAAGCCACGCTCAAACTGTCGCCGGGATTAAAAACGTTCTCTCCTCTGGAATGAAAGCTTCGGCCAGAATCACGCTTTGCGACTCAAACATCGGAGACTTGCCGAGAACTCTCGATTTTATTCTTGAAACGTTCGGCTCGCGGCCGGGTTTTGTGGAAGCGGCGGTTCTGCTTCCGCCCCCAAGCGGGGAAAACCTCTCAAAATACTATCCGGACGCAGTGAAACGGCTCCGCGATGCCGCCATGAGCATGATCGCGGAACGCCAGCATAGCGAATGCGTTGTGACTATGCCGAACTCAGTTCTGGCCCTTGACTGAGCGGCTGCCGCGAAGAGAATCGAACTCCTCTAACTTGCGATGAACGAATATAATTCAGAGAACAAAAAGTATTGGGTTAGGCTTACGCGCGTTTGCAACAACAACTGTGTGTTCTGCCTAGACGCAGACGAGCAGGACGGAAGCTTTGAGATGACGGAAAGCATCCTTGCGCTGTTGCGGGCAGGCCGCGCGAGGGGGTTTGATCATGCCGTTCTGTCCGGCGGCGAACCCTCTCTTCACCCTGATTTTTTCGCGATAGTATCTGAAACGAAAAAAATGGGCTACAAGAGGACTCAGACAATCACCAACGGGCGGATGTTCAGCTATGCCGGCTTTGCCGAAAGAGCCGTCGCCGCTGGGCTGGATGAAGCGACATTCTCTCTACATTCCGGATCCCCAGCCGATTTCGAGGCTCTTACAAGAACCCCCGGAAGCTATGACGAGGCTTTGAAAGGTTTTATGAGAGCGGCAAAGCTTTCCGGTCTTGCGGTGTCGGTCGATATCTTATTGACGGCGCGCACAATACCCGGTCTGACAGGTTGGATAAACGAATTGTCTAGCTTGGGGGCGTCTGAGTTCGACATACTGTATCCGATTCCTTTCGGCGAGGCTTGGAAGCATAAAAATGAAGTTTTTTTCAACCTTGATGAGCGAGCAAAGGATATTGTAGAAGCGTTCGAGTTCTGCGAAGAACGAGGCTTCAAAGCGTGGTCGAACAGGATACCGGCGAGAGTGTTCGAGGGGGCGGAGAGGTTTATTCAATCGCCGTTGAAACTCAGAGTCGAGGTCGAGGCCAAGAGAGATATGTTCGAAGCTTTGGCGAACAGAGGAATGGAACCGCCTTGCCGCGGAGAAAGATGCGCTCTTTGCCATGTGTCAGAGTTCTGTCGGTCATTGCGGCGGTTCTCGGCGGCAATCGCTTCGAAGAAGATGCCATCTTTACTAGTGACACAAGGCAATATAGAGCGGTTAGACGAAAATTTCCCCGGGTCGCCGAAAACGATTGTTATCGGCGGCTTCGACCTTTTAAAAAGCGAGAACGTGAAACGCCGTTTGTCAAAAAGGGAAATACGAGTCGAGGCGCTTCTTGACAAGCCTCTTGAAAATCATCAGGGCGTTCCTGACTTCGTTTCAGCGGTTTATTTAGAAATCAACAAGGCCACAGCAAGCGACCTGTCACATTTAAAAAGCCCTTTTCTCGACAAGGTCGAACTGAAAACAGTTTTAAGAGGGCGCGCGACGCTTGAGGAAGCAGCGAAAAAAGACGTTCCGATAGCCGGTTTCATGCAAGAGTTCTTAAAAGGCGGGGGCGCGGAAATAGAGATATTTAATGTTCCACGATGTCTGACCGGACGCTCGGAGATGCGTGTTTTCGAAGCTGTGCCGGCGAATGTGTTCAAGAACAGCGAAGAAATCGATTTGGACGAATACGTCGGCTGCTATATGGCAAACTGGATGAGCGTAAAGAGCGCTAGATGCGCAGGATGCAGTCATTACGCCGACTGTCCGGGGATTCACATAAACCATGTGAGAGCTTTCGGCTTTTCAAATATTCCGTTCGGAATATGACAGCGCTTTCAAAAAACCGTGGAACGGCGAACCCGACCTTGTCTTGCGGATTATGTGGAAATGATGATTTTGTCGCGCGGGCGCTTTGTGATTGAAATAAGTTCCTCTTGATTGTAGAAAAATTTAGAAAGAACGGCTTTTTCAAAACCGTCGCAGAGCATCTCTATGGAATCTTCGCCGACGCTCAATTTGCCCAAGTTCTGCAATGTTTCGATTTCGTGTCTGAAAACCGACTCGATATCGAGACCGAAGACGGTTTTGAATAGAGAACGCGATACATTGCCGGTTTTGTAAAAGGCTTTCAGAACGAAGTCTCTCATGCGATCTATAGGCTCGCGCCGGGAGAATCGATAAAAAGTGTCCCTGAATCTGAAGCCCGGATCCAGCGGGTTCGGAACTTGTCCGAGCGCAGCTGAGCCGCCCGGACCTAAGTTGAGAGTATCAGCAGAGTTTTCCATGAACGACCTTGCCCCGACTCCCAACCCGATCATCGAGTTTCTCATGTCTGGATGCCACTCAGTAGGCTGGTTGCCGATTAGACAGACGAAATCCTTTCTAACGAACAACTGGCAATTGAGAAATGGATTTGAAGAGAGATTAGTGTATCCGGCGCGCGAGGCTGCGTCGATTGTCGCCTAAAGATACCTGACCGAGAAATCTTCCGAGTTTTCCGCAATGTAGTTTTTTCTTGCTTCTTCTACGTATCGGGAGTTCTCAAGCCTGAAGAAATAAACGTTGATGGTTGCGGGGCCTAACTGAGAAGCTTTTTCAAAGGAATCCCGGAAGGCGTCGACGCTGTCTCCCGGCAAGCCCGCGATCAGATCAAAATTTAACGCGTCCACTCCTAGAGAGCGAAGCCGATCCATTATCCGTGAAAGACACTCGATGTTTGAGTAGTCTCTGTCGGCATAGCTCAGAGCCGAAGGGTTTAAAGATTGAACTCCGACACTCATTCTGCTTATGCCCGCGGAGACCGCAATCGCAAGTTGTTCGTCCGTGACTTGAGTGGGCTTTATTTCCAGTGTCAGCGACCCTCCGGTGGCAAAACTAGAATTCGAGTTTATCTCCGAGAAAAGTTTTTTCAGAAGCTTCCCGGACAACAAAGTCGGCGACCCTCCTCTGATTTGCATTGTCTGAAAATGGAAATCTTTGAAAGCCCCGGAGAAAAATGAAGCCTCCTTTGCCAGATACCCGACATGTTTTCCTAGTTCCGATTCGCTCTCAATTATCCGGGAGTTATACATGCAATAGAGGCATTCGCGCTTCTCGCAATACGGCACGTGAACATACAGAGATAAAAAAGGCTCGTTTTATCAGACAGAAATCCGCGCCAATGCTTGAGAGCCTCGTCAGGGGAGATATAACCGTGTATCCCGGTCGAAATATAAATATAAGGACTAAATAGATTATACTCTTTGGTCAACAGTTCATAAAATTCGATTCTTTTGCGAGCGTTGCGATAATCCATAATATCTTCCACGTATAGCGCGGACGATTTCAAAGCCTGCGATCGCGGGCCATCCAATTCAAGAAAATTCTATAGCTAACATTATAATTGAATTGATTTGATCCCGACCTAATAGATGAATATTTTTCGAGTTGTTGATAAAACCGCTAAATGCGGCTGGAGTCGCCTGATTGTTTATCGAAACAATTCCGGATTTTCGCTTGTTTCCCTTACTTCTGCCAGCGACGAAAAAAACCTTCGGCAAACAACTCCGGGGCGCGCGCTTCCAGAAGCTCTTGCCTTCTCTCTAGAAGGTTTTTCTTTTGCTGTTCACTCCGAGCATTGTAAAAATCTGATAAAGAGAAAAGAGAGCCGTAATGAGCCATTTGGGGTTGTTTTTCAACACGTAGCGAACTAGGTTTATAACCGTTCGCGGGTTCGTCATATATTTTCTTCTGAATGAATGGACGCATCCGTCTATTTCAGCCTTTGTAAGTTCTGTGAGGGGTCGGGATCGTGCTTTCTGTAAATCATAAAGAGGCGAGCCTTTCAGGATTCCCAGAGAGTACACGGCGATGAAATCTGGGCGCGATTCGAATGCGAAGTCCACGGACCGAGCCACGGAGTCCCTAGTCTCGCCCGGCAAACCCACGATGAATTCCACAAAAGTCAGCATGCCTTGTTTTTTCGCCGCTACGATTTTCTCTTTCAGCAGCAGCGGCTCTTCGGGCTTCCTGTTTATGCTTTTAAGTATTTCCGGGTCTGCGGATTGAATGCCGAAATGAACGGTGTCGCACCCGGCGCGGCGAAGAAGGCGCATCCTTGCCTCAGCGTCCCGGCGAGGCAGGGACGGGTGCATGTTGCAGACCCATCCGACCGGATATTTTCTGTCTATCATGCCTAGGCAAAATTCCTCGGTCCAATCTCCGTTGACGCCGAATATGTCGTCCCGGAATGCGATGTACCGGGCTTTGCAATCCGACACAAGCATCGATATTTCCTCAAGGACATTCGCCGGGGACCTGTGCCTGATTTGCCTGCCCCACATCGTCGTGGAACTGCAATACGCGCAGTTCATCGGGCATCCGCGGGAAGCGACAACGGAGAAGTACGGACGGCGCATATTGATGTTGCCGAGAGCGAAATACTTCCCGGCGGCGCTCCGGGAGCGGGTCGGAAACGGTATGGAGTCAAGGTCTTCCACCGGCGCGCGCGGCGGCGTCTCTATTACTGAACCTCCCTCGATATATGATATTCCCGGCGTTGAATCTCTGCCGCGTTTCCCTTCAATGACATCCAGCATGTCCAGCGCCGTTCTTTCACCTTCTCCATTGCAGACCATGTCGCAACCGGCCTTTAGTATCGGCTCAGCTTCGAACGGAGGGCCTCCCGCTATTATTGGAACCGAAGTTCTCCCTCGGACGGTTTCGATTATTCTTGCGGCTTTCTTCTCGAGGTCCGGGTCGGTGCAGAGATATATCCCCAGAGCGTCGTAGCCTCCTCTGTCTATAATCTCCGCAAGCCCGTCGGCGCTGAACGGAACAATTCGTTCATCCAGTATGTCCGCTTCGATGTTCCTTTCGAGTTTGAACACAGAAGCAAGGTACATAAGGCCGAGCGGTTCGCCTCGGGACATCCTGAGGAGATGCTTCTCTTTTCCAGAGCCAAGCTTTTCTTCCACGAGGAAATTTACCAGCAGAATTCTTCTCATCGAACGTTGTCAACCCGCGCTCTTCGCGTCATATTTCCTTCAACCCCGACTATATCGCAAGCCCTGTTTTTGCGCCCCGATCGGGGCAGGATAGAGTAATAACCGTTTTTCGCCGCATATCCTATCCTAATCTAAACTTCGACGCGCAACAACATCAGAAGAAATGTTCCGAAAACCCCGGCTGTTCGACGGATTTTATCGATATTATAATCTTGCCTCACAGCATCGAGTTCGCTCTGAACAATCGCTCCCGAATCCTAACGACGGATTCAGGATGAATCAAGGAAAGGACGCGAGGAGCGATGTCGCGAGCGTTATTGGCGGCATTGAATTAGTTTTTGAAATAGCGCTGAGGGTTAGGGTTATGTGCGCGCAACAACAGCACAGAGGAGCAGGGGATGCGCGTTGTATTCAGGATGTTTGATTAGGGAGTTGCGGCAATTTGACAAAACCGAAAAAGTTGCTTATAAATGGCGTGAAAAATATGTTTATATAAAAGCTTTTTTAAGGAGAGAAAATGTCTGACGATAGGCGAGTATCGATCGGCGGCGTGAATGTCAGCGACGAGTCCGGTTGTTATGTGATTGCGGAGATAGGGCATAACCATCAGGGGAATCTTGAGAGCGCAAAGGAATTGTTTCGAGCCGCGAAGGAATGCGGAGCGCACGCGGTAAAGCTGCAGAAGCGCGACAATCGCACGTTATACACCAAGGCCACATACGACGCGCCTTACGACAACGATAATAGTTATGGAGCCACTTACGGCGCGCATAGAGAGGCTTTGGAGTTCGGCGCAAGCGAGTACCGGGAGTTGAAGAGCTATGCCGAGCAATTGGGCGTGGCGATGTTTGCGACGGTTTTTGATTTTGCCAGCGTGGATTTCATGGAGCAGTTCGACCCTCCGGCGTACAAAATTGCGTCCGGCGATCTGAAAAACACGCCCTTGCTGAAATATGCGGCGAAAACTGGAAAGCCGATTTTGCTCAGCACCGGGGGCGGGGACATGGAAGACGTGTTGCGCGCGCGAGACGCGGTTGAGCCGATAAATCCGCAGTTGTGCATTCTTCAATGCACGGCTAACTACCCCTCAACAGCGGACGAAATGAACCTCCGGGTGATAGAAACGTTTCGGGAATTGTTTCCCAAGAACGTGATAGGACTTTCGGATCATCAAAGCGGAATATCAATGGCGCTGGTGGCGTATGTGATGGGAGCCAGAATCATAGAAAAGCATTTCACGTTGAACCGGGCCTCGAAGGGCTCGGATCATAAGTTTTCGCTGGAGCCGATAGGTTTGCGAAAGCTTGTCCGCGATTTGGAGCGCGCTCGCGTCGCAATGGGCGACGGTGAAAAGAAAAGACTTCAGTGCGAGCAGAAACCGTTGCTCAAGATGGAGAAGCAGTTGGTGGCCGCTCGGGACATTCCGTCCGGCAGCGTTTTGACGGCGGAAAATGTGGCTATAAAGTCGCCCGGCGGCGGACTGCCTCCGCACGAGTTAGACAATGTTATAGGCAAAACGACGGTTAGGGCTTTGAAAGAAGACGAAAGCATTTCGTTTCAGGACTTAGCGCGCCAATGAAGATTCCCTCGGAAATCATGCCGGACACAGTTGAAAGAATCCGCGCGTTGAAACTTATGGCGTTTGATTTCGACGGCGTTTTTACCGACAACATGGTGTATGTTTCGCAGGATGGAAGTGAAACTGTCCGATGCAGCAGGGGAGACGGTTTAGGGTTGCAGACGCTGAGGGCGCTCGGGATGGAGCTAATAATAATTTCCACTGAAACAAATCCGGTTGTGTCGGCGCGGGCCGCCAAACTCGGCATAAAATGTGTTCAGAGTTGCGGCGACAAGAGGGCCGCGCTGGAGAAGGCAGCCAAGGAAATCGGCGCGGAACTGGCTCAGGCCGGGTTCATGGGCAACGATATAAACGATCTGAAATGTCTCGAAGCGGCGGGGCTGCCGATTGTGGTGAGCGACGCGCATCCAGATGTTCTTGAGGTTGCGGCGTATCGGACAAGGGCGCGAGGCGGTGAAGGCGCGGTGCGCGAAGTTTGCGATCTGATAGCCGCCATAAAGCAGAACAAGACTGCGTGAGGGATAATGTCTGAGAATCTTTTTTCGGTGAAAGACAAAGTGGTGGTAGTCACCGGCGGGCTGGGACAACTGGGCCGACAGTTCGTCGTGTCTCTAAACAAACGCGGAGCCAAGGTGGCTGTTTTCGACGCGGTCGCGCGCGGCGAAGACATGAAGCGAGTCGAATCGCAATGCGATCAAGAAAATCTATTATTTGCGGCTGTGGATGTGACCCGGAAGGATTCAATTCTGGAGGGGCTGAGCAAGGTTGTGGAAAAATGGGGTCCGCCGCACGGCCTTATTAACAACGCAGCTCTCGACTCGCCTCCGAACTCGCCCGCCGAAGAAAACGGACCGTTTGAAACCTATCCAGAGGATTCTTGGGACAAGGTGATGCGGGTCAATGTTAAAGGCGTTTTTCTTTGTTGTCAGGCGGCCGGAGGGCTGATGGCGGAAGCCGGAAGGGGTTCCATAGTCAATATCTGTTCGATATACGGACTGGTCTCTCCCGATCAAAGGATATATAAATACCGTGAATCGGGAGGAGGCCGTTTTTTCAAGCCTGTCGCTTATTCGGTCTCTAAATCCTCTTTGCTGAACATGACGCGCTATCTCGCCACGTACTGGGCGGAATCTAATGTTAGGGTCAACACAGTAACATTCGGAGGCGTGTTCAACAATCAGGACGAGAAGTTTCTTGAAGGGTATCGCGCGCGAGTTCCTCTCGGAAGAATGGCGAACGAAGATGAATATAACGGAGCGATAATATTTTTGCTGTCGGAAGCGTCGTCGTATATGACAGGCTCGAATTTGGTGATAGACGGCGGATGGACGGCATGGTGATGAGCGATATGAAAAAATTTAAAATGCCGGAAGAGACGCTTAATCTGATAGGCGGGGTAGACACTGCGGCGATGTCCGGCGAGGCGTTCGACAAGCTTGACCCGTCAAATGGAAAAGTATTGTGCCGCGTGGCGCGTTCTCGCGGAGAAGACGCAAGGAAGGCGATTGAATGCGCCGTCGCAGCGCAACCCGCATGGGCGGCTTTGCCTTCTGTTCAGCGAGGGGATATTCTACGCAATATTGCCTCCGAGATGAAAAAACGCAGGGCGGATATCGCGGCGGCGGTGGCGCTAGAGACAGGGAAATCTTTTAAGGACGCCGAAGGCGAAACTGACGGAGCGATCTCTCTGGGTTTCTTTTTCGCGGGAGAGGGGCAAAGGCTGTATGGACGCACAATGCCCAGCGCGACGCCGAACAAGCACGCGGCCACTGTCCGCAGCCCGATCGGGGTGGCGGGCTTGATTATCGCCGCCAACACTCCCATTGCCAATATCGCATGGAAAGTGTTTCCGGCTCTTATTTGCGGCAATGCCGCGGTGGTGAAGGCCGCTGAAGACACTCCGGTCACAGCATGGCTTTTCGGAAAAATCGCGCATGAGGCGGGATTGTCTTCCGGGACTCTCAATATAATTCATGGGTTCGGCGAAGAGGCCGGAACTCCCATTGTGGATGATCCGGGCGTGGGAGTGATAAGTTTCACAGGCTCCGCAGAGGTCGGACGCAAGATTGCGCAGGCGGCGGGCAAGCGCCTCGCCAGAGTGTCTCTTGAGCTGGGCGGTAAAAATCCTTTAGTGGTTTGCGACGACGCCGACTTGGAAAACGCCGTGAAATGGGCGGCTCTTTCCGCTTTCAGCAACGCTGGGCAACGGTGCGCTTCCGCAAGCAGACTTATCGTTTTCGACTCGGTTTACGACAAGTTCAGGGATATGCTGGCCGAGAAGACGAAGTCTCTGAAGGTCGGTTCCGGCGACGACGACGATCTTGGCCCGGTGATAAATGAAAAACAACTGAACCGGATGCTTGCCGCGATAGAAGACGCGCGCGCGCGCGGCGCGACGGTTCTCGCGGGGGGGCGCAGGCTGGACGACCCCGCGCTCAAAACCGGATTTTACCTTGCTCCCACTTTAATTGAAAACGCCGGGCCTGATGATGAGATTTCCACTGTCGAGTTATTCGGCCCTATTACATGTCTATACCGCGCCAAGGATTTTGATGCCGCGGTAGCTCTTGCAAACAAATCTTTATACGGGCTTACCGCTTGCGTGCATACCGGCAATTTGCACAGGGCAATCAGCTTTGCCCAAAGAGTTCAGGCGGGAATGGTGGTTGTGAACGCCGGCACGTATGGCAGCGAGCCGCACATGCCTTTCGGCGGATTTAAATGCTCAGGCAATGGCTCTCGCGAACCGGGGACCGAAGCGCTTGATGTTTATTCGGAACTTAAGAATGTTTGCATCAACATAAATCCCGAACTGGCATAAATGCGAGCGGCATTGTCGCCGGCTTCCTGTTATCGGCATAGCGCGGGGTCCGTCCGGCGCGGGTATAAATAGAATAAAGCATTATATGGAAGACTATCTTGACGGGTTTTCTCCGCCGGGAATTCTTTTCGTCGTCTTTTATGGATAAAATATGCTTCAGTTGACAGCGCGATTATGAGATCAGGGCGTCAGCCGACTGAAATTGCGAGTTTCTCCGCGCTTTTTTCGAATAGCGCGAAATATTGAAGACAAAGGAAAATTTAAGACATGGCGGAAATAAAAATTATCCCTGTTGAAGAGTTCAGACGCTTGCAGGAATCTGTTGATGACAAGCACGAGCGGCTCGGATTGATCGCCGACATGTGCAGGGCGAACGCGCTTGCTTCCGTTAAGAGGGCCGGTTCAGGGCATCTTGGCTCAAGCTTCAGCTCTCTTGATATAGTGACATATCTTTATTATTGCGAAATGAACACTGTCAAACTCGGAATGGATCATCCGGACCGGGACATCTATTTTTCATCCAAAGGACACGATGTGCCCGGCCAATACGCGATTCTGCACTCGTTAGGCGTTCTCTCAGGGGACAAGTTGATGCGATTGAGAAGAATCGACGGGAACTGCGGGCATCCGGATATCGGCACACCGGGGATTGAGGCGAACACCGGCTCTCTGGGCATGGGCATTTCAAAAGCAAAAGGGTTTTCAATCGCAAAACGGTTGCAGGGACGTGGCGGAGACATTTATGTCCTGACCGGCGACGGAGAGCTTCAAGAGGGACAGATATACGAATCTCTGCTTTCCGCCGCTCATCAGAATATAAACAACATACGCATGATAATCGACCACAACAAGGTTCAGACTGATAAATTGGTGAGCGAGATTTCATATCTGGGTTCTCTCGAAGAAAGAATCTCTTCTTTCGGCTGGAATGTGGAACGTTGCGACGGACACGACTTCAAGTCGCTGGAAAAAGCTTTGGCCCGCCTGAATGCATCGACTGATAAGCCCGGTTGCTTGATAGCCGACACGATCAAGGGCCGCGGCGTGTCATTTATGGAGCACCCGCAATCTCTCAAAGAGGGAGACGGTCTTTATCGCTGGCACTCCGGCGCTCCTGACGACGAATCGTTCTCCGCGGGCTACGAGGAGATTGTCAGGCGCGTCAACGGGCGTCTTGCCGCGCTTGGACTGGAGCCGGTTCGCGCTCTGCCGGTCGAGCCGGAAAATAAGTCTTCGAGCGGCGTCACTCGGGAATACGTGGCTAACGCTTTTGGAGAGACTCTGGTGGAGGTCGCGAGAAAACGAGAAGACATAGTTGTTCTTGACGCCGATCTCGCCGCTGACTGCCGCTTGCGCGGATTCGAAAAAGAGTTTCCACAGCGCTTCATAGAGAACGGCATAGCAGAGCAGGACATGGTGTCGACCGCCGGCGGGCTGGCCCTTCAGGGCATGTTGCCGGTCGTCAATTCATTCGCGGCCTTCCTCGCTTCTCGCGCCAACGAACAGATTTACAACAACGCTTGCGAGAGGTCGAGAATCGTGTACGTTTGCCACTATTCCGGACTGATCCCGGCAGGCCCCGGACAGTCGCATCAAAGCGTGCGCGACATCTCTTTGATTGCGGCGACGCCCGGCTTCGTGGTGGTTCAACCCTGCAACGCCGTGGAGGCGCGCATACTGACTGAATACTGCTTGAATCAATCAAAGGAGAACTGCGTCATAAGGCTGATTATCGGGCCTTCGCCGCGAGAGATATCTCTTCCATCCGGCTATCGAGCTGAACTTGGCAAAGGCGCGGTTCTGGCTGACGGCGGCGACGCTGTTTTGTTTGCTTATGGCCCGGTCATGCTTCATGAAGCTCTGCTGGCGCAAGAGATTCTTGAAAGCGAATCATTCCGCCTTCGGGTGGTCAACATGCCTTGGCTCAATCGCATTGATAATGAATGGCTTAGAGATGTCGTTGGAGACTGCTCTGCGGTTTATGCCGTCGAGGATCACGCTCCGCAGGGGGGATTAGGGGATCGACTGGCGAGAGATTTGGCTGAATCGTCGATGTTGGCAGGACGCAACTTCGATGTGTTCGGCGTTGAAGGTCTGCCTGCTTGGGGAGTTCCCGCCGAGGTTCTTCGACATCATGGCCTCGACGGTGAAAGCTTGGCGAAAAAGATATTGAACGGCCCTAAAAACAGCGCCGCTCTATGATTGCAAGCGAGAGGCCGCCTTCTTCGGATTGAGCGCGCATGTCAGGGCGGATTAAGTTGGAACGACGTTTTGCGCAACCTTAAGGGAGCGTCCGACTATGAGTGGAATCTTGGCTTTCATCGAGAACAACATGTACATCCGGAACTTCGTAACGTCCGGGGCTTTTGACAAGCTGATGCAGAGCGAGGATTTCAAAATATGTCTTTCGGAAATTACCGAAGAAATGAAAGGCATGATTCCGAAGGAGAAAATCGCGGCTGAGTTCACGCGCAATTCGAGCAACATTAAGCTTGTCTTCAAGTTCAACAAACTCTGCGTAAGGGCGCTTAGAAAAAAGTCAGCCACATTCGACATTAAAGCAAGAACAGGCTGGCCGTTCGGCCGGTACGGAATAGCAAACCGCGTCGCTTCTTCGCAGCCCTTTTTCGATCTCGTGACAAAAAAGATAGCCCCGCGCATGTTTAAACCCAATCCAAGCGTTGAGAAGATTGTCGCCGAACACAAACCGGACCTTGTCATATTCCCTTACACCGGCGTGGAATCAACGGGGATAGAGTTGATCCGGCTGTCAAAGAAATACAACTTCAAAACATATTTTCTCGTCAACGGCTGGGACAACTTGTCCAGCAAAGGCATTCTGCCGATGACCCCTGATTTTCTGGGGATATGGGGGCCGCAGAGCGTGGCGGACGCGGTGAACATACATGGCATGCAAAGCCATCGCGTGGTTTTGCTTGGATGCGCAAGATATGAGGATTATTTCAAGCCGGAGAATTCCAAGAATGAAATATTTCCGCATAAGTATATTCTTTTTGCCGGCTCCACAGTTCCGAACGACGAGATAACGGCTCTCAAGTTATTTGATGAAGCGTTGGAAGAGGCTGGCGCAAACGGCGTTAAAGTGGTCTACAGGCCGCACCCGTGGCGGGAAAAACGAAATTGTCCGGACATGTTTGAGCCTGAATCTTTTAAGCATGTGATAATCGATCCGCAAGTGGCGGACGCTTACTTCGGAGAGAAAAGCAAGGGAACGGAATCTTCGGCGAGTCAGAACTTTCCCGCTCTCGCTTACTACCCCAGCCTTGTCAACCACACTTTGTTCTTGGTCTCTCCTATGTCGTCGATGACGCTCGAAGCCGCGCTGTTCGATGTCCCGTGCATGATTCTAGCTCATGATGACGGTTGTCACAGGATCCCCGGAAGCCTGCAGGCGAAATTTAAACATTTTCAAGGCGGAGATGAAGTTCCGGGCTGGTTTTACGTCAGAGACTTGGACGAGATCAAGCCGATGTTTAAAAAGATGCTGGCTATGTTGCGCAATGACAGCCCGGGCAACCGCGCATTTCGTCCCGTCCTGTCGGAAGCGATGAGAAAATACATTTTTTGCGACAACCGCTCATACGCTGAACGGCTTGAAGAGTCGGTGAAAACGATTCTATGCTCGAATCTGGAAGGGAGACCCGGCGTTCCCCCATCGTCAATAGCGGCGTCTCGCCCCGGCTCAGAAGCGAGGAAACTTTCGACCTCCGGCGAGGCCGGCTCGGCTTTGCGCATGATTCATTCAGGGGTTTTCAATGAGGAATCAAGCTGGGGCGCTGAGGGTTTTCTTTGCGAGGCGTTCCGCGAGGCGGGATTGGAAACCCGGACTCTGGACTATCGCGGCAACAGACACAGGATATATAAAAGCTTGATAAAAGCCCCCATGTTCGATGCGTTCTTTCTTCAGAGGGGCGACTTTTTTCCGCTTCAGATCGTTCGTTCTATGAAAGCTCCGAAACTGTTCTGGGACAGCGAACTGCCATATCAGGATTGGGACCATGAGCATCTCATAAAAGGCAATTCTTTCGACCACTATTTCTTCTATACCGAAAGCACGATTGATTATTATGTTGAGAAATGCGGACTGGACAGAGCGAAGAGTTCCGTTCTCGGCGGGGCGTTCGAGCCTTCGATACACCGGCCGCTTGAAAATATTCAAAAGGACATAGATGTGCTTTTTGTGGGTTCATCGACTCAGCGCAGAAGAGCGGTTTTCGCCGAATTGGAAAAGAGAAATCGCGGTTTTAAATTGGTAGTCACCAGCGCGCACAAAGAAGAAATGATTGAACTTATCAATCGGGCCCGCATCGTGCTTAACGTCCACGCGACGGATTTCGCGACAGTTGAAACCCGCGTTTACGAGGTTCTCGGATGCGGCTCTTTTCTGCTGACGGAAAAGTTGCCTCCGGACAATCCATTCACGGACAAGGACTTCGCGCAATTCGACGATGTCGACGACCTTGTGAAAAAAATAGAGCATTATCTTAACAACTCCATAGAGATGGAAGAGATGGCCGCGCATGGCCGCGAGACGGCTCTCGCCGGGCACACTTATTATCACCGCGCGCTTTATGTCGCTGAAATCGTCAATAGGTTGGTTGTTGAAAAAAAAGCGGAAGCGTCCGGCAACTTGCAGACTGACTTCAGGACGCTGGTTTTTGCGGCGACTGAGCCTGTTCTTCGATTTGGTTGGAGCGCCAAACAGCGGACGCGCGCCGCCGCCAAAAAACTCAAGAAGTCCATCTCTCGCAAATGAGTTTCGTTTTCGGAGATTCGCATTCCGACATATATTTAAGAGACGTTTGACTTCCCGTCGAAAATCATCCAGAAGTCGTGAATCCGCGCGCGCCGCCCTGCTTTTTTGTGCCTGACCAGCAAAAGCATGTCAGATATTGAAAAGTCGGTTCTAACGGTTTTCCTGTTTTTATAAGATGTTTAAATTGCTTCAGGGGCGCGGGTTTTTTCCACGGCAGAGATTGCGGGTCGTGCTTGCGCGAATACTCGGTCGTGAGGGCCGATGACTCGTCGAATCCGGCCAGAAGCTTTTCATAGTCTGCGTCCTCGTGAAAAAAATCCTTCAGAATCGACAACAGGTTTTTAGCCTTTTTCATGGTTAATTCAGTGTCGTCGTCGTCGAGCGAGATGTCGAAAGTCAAAACAAGGCGTCCGCCGGGTTTTAAGACTCTTCGCATTTCTTCGATTATTTCGCCCGCGTTGTCGCAATGTTCGATCACGGAGATGCAGAACACGGCGTCAAATGACTCGGCGTCCGCTCTAATTTTTGAAATGTCTTCTTGATGGTATTTAACGTTAGGCGACGCGGGAGCTTTAAGGTTTTGCGCCGAAGCTATCGACTTGGCATCCATGTCGCAGCACTTCACGGACACTCCGTCATTTATTCCGGCTATCCAATGTGGAAAGAAAGTGACTCCCGATCCCGCGTCCATGATTCTTGCTTCGGATGATGCGCGCGATTGCTTCACAACTTCTGAAAGTTTGTTGAGAACATAAATGTATTCCCACTTTCTGGACCATCCGGCGAGCGGGTCGGCGACCCATGTCGAAGCGTAATACTCAAGATCATTCTTGTTGTTGCGGAAAAACTGATTGTTGAAATCTTTCAATTCCAAGAATATTGCGCTTGAATCTATTTTTTTATAAACATCCAGCGCCGGAAATCCGTCGCCGACCAACTCTGGAACAAAGCTCATGAATAATCTCCCGAAAAGTTGAAACCGAACGCACAATAAGCCGGTTGACGCTCATTGTAACACAATGAATCTTGAAAATGAACCCGGCAGATCGATAGACTCGGCGAAAATCTCCGATGCGTTTTTATATAAATAGCGCAGGTTCAAACGATATGCGGAGAGTTTGTTTGAGATATAGCAGGTTAGCGTCGTCGCTTGCGCGCGTCGAACGCTTCCATGTCCACTTTGGGAAGCTCGGCGGTTCCTTTTTCGACCATGTGTTCCATCAGAAACCACTCGGCCTCATAGTCGATTGAAAACCCTTCATTGCCTTGCGTGAAGAACGGGGCGAGTGTATTCCCCTCGCGAGTATTGGTATCCCAAACAACGCGAGTCCAAGCAATTTCGAGGGAGCTGTTTTGAGAGTAGACTTTAGGGAGCGCCTGATATTGGCCGGCGTGCCAAGCCACTTCGAGATTCGACTGGTCCAGAAGCGGGCGCATGGTTTCCCCTTCGACGATCCACATTTTTCCGGGATGCTGGCGGCAAAGCTCCACAGCGCGCAGAGAATCGACGCCTGAAAGACTCAAGAATTGGTCCATCGCGCGGCGGATAGTCTCCGGACGCCTGAACGGGCTTGTCGGCCTGAGTATGCTGAAAATGTCATATTTTTCGTCTATGTTGGAAAGAGCGTGCTTGATCCATTCTATGTCAGGCGATGTGGAAGTCGCGAGTTCCGCAGGCCGGAGAAAAGGAGTCTCCGCCCCGTAGTGAGCCGCTATTTCCCGCGTCGCTTCGGAATCTGTTGAAACGATGACGCGGTCAAACACGCCGCTCTGCCGCGTCGCGGCTATGGTGTAAGCGATCATCGGGTGTCCGGCGAGGAGGCGAATATTCTTGCCCGGCACACGCTCCGAGCCTCCCCTTGCGGGTATCAACGCGATTTTTCTCATGCCGCCTTGCCTTCTCTCTTCTTTCATGGCGTTCTGTGGTTTCCTATTCCTGATTTTTGTTTCTGCGAGACAAAACCTCAATCAATGCAATCGCTTCTTTAAATGTAGGACAGTCAATGCCATGTCTTGAAGCCGCTCGGACTACTGCCCCGGCGATGGCGTCCAGTTCAGAGGGCTGTCCGGTGGCGACGTCGCGTTGCAAAGAAGTTCCAAGAGAGGCGGGCAGCGAGTCGATCTTAGCCATCTCAGCGGCCAAGTCGATATTCGCGCCTTCCGCAACGGCGACCGCAGCGCTTTCTCTGAGGCATCCATCGAGAAGCCGCCTCCACTCAGGGTTGGCGCGGACTTCTCCTATAGGGCGTCCGCTGGCGGCTGTGGCGCAAGCCAGCGCGCTCAGCCTCGTCAGTTTGCCCCATATAACATCCGATTCCTTTTGAACGACTTTTGCAACTATTTCCGCGTCGTTCAGTATCCGCGCCACGGAGTCTAACCGCACCGCGTCGATATCGCCGTTCGATGCGAGTTCGATCCTCGCTGATTCAGTGGTGTGCAGAACGTGGCACATGGAAATTCTTTTAAGTTCTACGTTGCCGATTGTCGCTGCGGCCACACGCCGGCCATACCGTTCTCTGAGCAGTTCCATGTGTTCCAGCCCGTTGAGAAGGGGCACGATTATCGAATTCGAGACAAGCTCCGGCTCCACTCTGTTCAGCGCGTTTCGCAGAAATGGAGCTTTGACCGCTATGAATAAAACGTCTGGCCGCTCGTCTAAAAATGCGGCAGTTTTCGGACGCGCCACGAAATCGCCGAGGGAAGCGCTCTGAATCCGTATTCCATTCTCTGAAATAACCGCGGATTCATCTTCGGTCGCCACGCAAATCGACCGCTCTCCGGCGCGCCACAACAGTCCTGCCACGAAACCGCCCACTGCTCCGGGGCCAAGCGTCGCGACAGTCAATCCGGATTTTTGCGCTCGATTCTTTTCCAGCATTTGTTCTCGTGTCTTTTGCAGCCGCGCAAAAAAATCAACCTTTAGGCCAAGGATGCGCGCGCAACACATCTTCGTTTATGTCCGCGCCCCAACCGGGAGCGGTCGGCAGCTTCATATGACCGTTTTCTATCTCTGGAACAGCCGTCACAAGCTCGTCTTTCCACGGCACATCGTCCACATCCGTCTCGAATATCCGCAGGTTTGGAACAATCGCGCAGAAGTGCGCCCCGATCATGGTTGCAAGATGTCCGTAGTAGTTGTGCGGGGCGACGTTTATCTCATGTATTTCCGCCAGATCGCTGATCTTCTTCGACTGAGAAAGCCCATTCCAAATGACATCCACGCTCGCCGTGTCCATAGCATGGCAAGTGAAGAATGGCAGAAACTGGCGCGTTGTGTAAAGGTTTTCTCCGGAGCAGATAGGCATCGAACATTTGTCTTTCACCATGCGGAGCGCCAGCGGGTCGAATATGTCCGTCTCCAGCCAGAAAAGGTCGTGCTGTTCGATGGCCTTGGCGACGCGGACGCATCCTTCGGGCTTGAAGTTGAAGTTCAGGTCGAGGCATATGTCTATGTCAGGCCCCGCGCCTTTGCGGAACGCGGAGATAAGTTTTTCTATGGCGGTCAGAATCTCGCGCGACGCCGTCTGATCGGTTGTGCCGAGTCCGCCGCCGAAGCCGGGCATGTAAACGCTAGGATTCTCGCTGGGAACCACAATATTTGTTTTGAGCGCGGTGAAACCTCGTTCCGCCACTTCGCTGCCCAATTCCGCAACGTCTTCGTAACTGCGTAACGGTTTATTGCCGGTTACTTTCCAAGCGCGCGCGCGCGTCGTTCCGCAATGAGACCAGTACAACCGAAGACTGTCTCGCAGCGGCCCCCCGAAAAGCTCGTAAACCGGAACTCCGAGTGCTTTAGCTTTTATATCCAAAAGGGCGTTCTCAATGCCTCCGAGCGCTTTTTGAATGAGGCCGTACGGCGTCTGTCTCGTCTGTCTGTAGAGGTCCTGATATATCCGCTCAACGGGTCGGGGGTCTCTGCCTAGCAACAATGGTTCGAGATCCCGCACAATGCCTTCCATGCCTCTCTGCGAGCCGTGAGAGTCCGTCGTCTCCGACCAACCCGTTATATCCTCGTCCGTCTCGATTTTGATGAAAGACCACGGTCTCCATCCAGCGTCGCAATGCAAGGTTTCAATTTTAGTTATTTTCATGATTCAACCATCTTTCGTCAGGCGCTGTCGCCCTAGCGGTTCAGGGCCGCGTTTCCGCGCCGTTCAGCACATTATGCGCTCGCTGCGGAACAAGTGTCAAACACGCGGACTATGAATCGAGTGTTAGCCGGCTCCGCAAGAGAATCGGAACAGACTTAGGCGTTCGCGATAACAGGCGTTCGAAAGGACAAACGAAAAAAGCCCGCATAAGCGGGCTTTCAGCGTATCGCGAGGGTTGGATTCGAACCAACGACCTTCGGGTTATGAGCCCGACGAGCTACCGGACTGCTCCACCTCGCAAAGTGATTATAGGGCCGCCGGTGATGAATGTAAAGGTCTTCAGGGAATTGCCCGGCAAGCGCGCCCTTGATGAATTCAAAGGTCATTTACTGTTGTCGCATTATTGTGAACTGTACAGAGCGCAGATGTGTTTATGGCGGCGCGGCAGATGTGTGTTATAATAAATGTGAAAAGTTGCGCGTCAGGCGGAAACAGGTGTTTCATGAAAAGAACATTCACTGTCATAGTTGAGAAAGACCCGGAGAGCGGATGGCTTGTGGGCGAAGTAGTGGAGCTGACCGGATGCTACACGCAAGCGCCGGACTTGCCGACGCTCGAAACCAATCTTAAAGAAGCAATAGCCGTATATCTTGAAACATCCGATTCAGATGAACCCCTGTCCGACTTTGTCGGCGCTCTCCGCATTGAGGTTCCGGCGTGACAAAACTTCGCCTCGCGACTTACAAGGAGTTGCGCACAGTGGCGGAAGCCGTCTGATGAAGACATTTTACTTCTCAGGAAGTCGCCTGCGTTATAAAGAAGCACGGTTTTATTCTTGTGTCACAAAAGGGTAGTCATCGCATTGTTTAAGCTCTTCTTGCGACCACGCCGTATCCGCATGTCACGTATCGTTCTTTGTCATGCTTGTCGAGTTTGGCGATGACCTTCGGCAGAAAATTGCCAAAAAACCAAACAACGAACATCTTTAATGGTTTTCTGAGAACTTTTATTAAGAAGCTGTCGACAGGCGGAAAAAAGAATCTGTGGAAGAGTCCAATTCTGTGCGATAGGAATATGAAATAGCCGCCTAAAGGCTCGATTTTATCGATAGTGAATCCGGCTTTGCAGAGCAAGTGTTCCAATCCGTATTTCGTGTATCTGAAATAATCGTGAGGAGGCTGATGCAGATACCATTCTTGTGGCGCTGTAAGCAAAAGCAAGCCTTCTTTTTTCAGTATCCTGAGCATCTCTTTCAGCACAGCTTCAGGTTCTGAAATATGTTCAAGAACTTGGGTGCAGCAGATAGCGTCAAACGATTCATCTTTAAATGCGCACTTCTCAAGAGAACCGATCACATCCAGTCCGCTGTAATCCCAGTCCTCTTGTCCCACAGCCAAATCGTATGTAATGTAATGTAGCCTGTTGTCGTGGTTTTGGAAATCAGGGTCTCCGGCGCCGGCGTCCAGAACAAGCGCGCCGTCCTTAATCAAGGCGCTTTCACGCGAAATGAAGGTATTGATATAGTCTCTGGAAAAGTCAATAAAACTATTCGACATAGAATACCAATATCATATTTGAAGGTATATGTACAGACGGGAAACGTCGCGGCACTACGGGCAACGACGTCGATTCCAGCCGTCGCTGTTGTTTTGCGAAGCAGGCGTTATGACGGACGAAAAGGCGCTTGACGCCCGCGTGTAGGCGCTCTGAGAAGTTGATTATGGATTCCGATGAAACGCGCCGGTTAATCTTCCGGGAGGGGGCCGATGAAGGGGAGGGCGGAGGAGATGGAGCGGACGAGCCTTTTTGATTTCTCTCGGATCGGCAGAGCTGATGTGGCGTCGTGGAAAGAGCTTTTCATGCTGGGAGCTGATTTGGCTATGATTGTCATCATGACGATTCCGGCGAAGCAGGCGAAGAGGGCCGCTATCAGAAGCGCCGTGAAGTTGCTGTTGAGGATTATCGACATCGCGATGTAGCAAAGGACGAATCCGCCGAAGGCTCCTACGTATAGGGCGCGCGCCCGGATTTCTGTTTCCAGAGACGTTATCCCGACGGGTTTTCCTTTGTTTGAAATTACCGGGCGTTTATACGCTCCGGTTTGCGGTTTGCCGCCGTCGTCCGGGGATACCTTTGCGCCGCAGCCTGTGCAAAAGGTCTTTTCTTTCTTTGGGTCGAGTATTTTACCGCATTTTTCGCATTGCATGTCGGACGATCTCCTGAGCGCAAATCCTCGCTAGCGCGATTTTCAGTATATGACGCGGAAAAGAATAAAGCAATCAGTGGGTTTTCGTTTGCAACCGAACCGGAAGGCCGGCAGCGGGCCGGGTTGACCGGCAAGACGGGCGGGTGTGATAATTCAATAGAGCGGCTCAAATGCGGACGTTGTTTGACGCCGAGCGGAGGCGCGGTGGGCGAAAAGAGGCGGCAGCGGGGAAAAGAGGCGCTGAGAGAGCGCGTAAAGGAGTTATCCTGTCTGTATGGGATAGCTCGCATTGTGGCGCGGGAGGATGTTTCTTTTGACGAGACATTGCAGGGGATAGCGGAGTTGCTGCCTCCCGCTTGGCAGAATCCCGAGAAGACATCGGCGAGAATAACTCTGGACGGGCGTTGTTATGAGACGCCGGGATTCGGATTGGCGACTGAAGTTTTGAAAGCGGATGTGGCATTGCGCGGGGCGAGACGGGGCGCGGTGGAGGTGGGGTGTTCGGGCGCTTGCGAAGATAGCGAAGCAACGTTTCTCGAAGAGGAAAAAAGCCTCATTGAGGCGGTGGCCGGAGAGGTCGCTTTTTTTGTCGAACGGCGAGAGGCCGAGAGGGACAGAGAAAGACTTAACGAGCAATTGCGGCACGCAGACAGGTTGGCGACGCTCGGCATACTGTCGGCGGGGGTCGCGCATGAGCTTAATGAGCCGTTGGGCAACATACTTGGCTATGCGCAGTTGGCGAAGAAGTGTCCCGGACTACCTGAACAGGCGGGAAAGGATATAGACAGAATAGAAGCGGCGTCTCTTCGCGCGAGAGAAATCATAAAAAATCTGTTGTTGTTCGCGCGGCAGAAAACTCCGGTCAGAAGGAAGGCGAACCTGAACGACATAGTGAGCGAGGGTATGTGCTTTTTCGAGGCGAGATGTGAACGGAGCGGAGTTGAGATAACGAGGGAACTGGAGGAAGGGCTGCCGGATGTAGTTGCGGACGCGGATCAGTTGAATCAGGCGCTTGTGAATCTTGTGGTGAACGCTCTTCAGGCGATGCCATCGGGAGGGCGGTTGACTCTGCGGACGAAAAGCGGGGACGGGTCTGCGGCTCTCTGTGTGGAGGACACCGGATGCGGGATGAGCGAGGAAGTGGTTAAAAAGCTGTTCATCCCGTTTTTCACCACGAAAGACATCGGGCAGGGCACAGGTCTGGGTCTGCCGGTCGCGCACGGGATCGTGGCGGCGCACGGAGGATGGATCAGGGTGGATAGCGAAGTTGGCAAAGGCTCGACGTTCGAGATACGACTGCCCGTCTCGCGGGAGAACTCGGAGGAGAAGAAATGACGACGCCGCGCTCCGAAAGGGCAGCGATACTGGTCGTGGACGATTCAGCAGACACGCTGGAGTTGCTCCGACGCAATCTGACTTCCGAGGGATATGTCGTGTTCACGGCTCCGGGGGTCGCTGAAGCGACAAAGGTTCTCGAATCGGCAAAAATCGATTTGGTGATAACGGACTACAAGATGCCGAAGTCGGACGGGCTGGATCTGGTGCGGCATGTGAGAGAGAACTTCCGGGACGCCGAAGTTATGATGATAACGGGGTATCCGACGGTCGAGGGGGCGGTGAAGGCGGTCAAGATCGGGGCAGAGGAGTATTTGGCGAAACCGTTCACGGACAAAGAGTTGTTTTCGGCAGTGAGCCGCGCGTTGGACAAGCTGAGGGAGAAGAGGCGGGAACGCGAGGCGGCGGCGGTTCCTGCGGCGGCTCAGCACGGGCTGATAGGATGTTCCGCCGCGATAAAAAAGATTCTCGCAGAAGCCGGCAAGGCCGCGCCATCGTCGGCCACTGTTTTAATAACGGGCGAGAGCGGCACAGGCAAAGAACTGGTTGCCCGCGCGATACATTACAACAGTCCGAGGGCGTCGGCCCCGTTCGTGCCGGTGAACTGCGGAGGAATTCCGGAAGGGTTGTTGGAGAGCGAATTGTTCGGCCACGTGAAAGGGGCGTTCACAGGGGCGGGAGCAGCGCGCGCGGGCTTTTTCCACGCCGCCGAGCAAGGCAGCCTGTTTCTCGACGAGGTGAGCGAGACGAGCGCGTCGATGCAGGTCAAACTGCTTCGCGCGCTACAGGAAAAAGAGGTGCGCATGGTCGGCTCGACGCGGACTCGCAAAGTGGACGTGAGATTCCTTGCAGCCACGAACAAAGACCTTCCAGCCCTTGTGGCGGGAGGAGCGTTCCGAGAAGACCTTTATTACCGGCTGAACGTTATAACGATTAACATACCGCCTTTGCGGGAGCGGACGGAGGATGTGCCTTTGCTGACTAACCGATTTGCGGAGAGGTTCGCCCGCGAGTTAGGCAAAAATCCGCCGGAGTTCTCGCAAGAGGCTATGCGGGTGATGAAGCATTACTACTGGCCGGGAAACGTCAGGGAGCTTGAAAATCTGACGCAAAGGCTGATTGTGATGTCGGACGGCAAGGACATAGACGTGCCCGACCTGCCGGCGCCCATGAGGTATTCCGCGATGCAGACTTTGGGTTCCAATATGACACTCGCCGAAATGGAATATGAGCATATACGAAATGTGCTGGCGGCGGCGGGGGACAACATCACGCGCGCCGCTGAAATTCTGGATATCGACAGAAAGACGCTGAGGGCGAAATTGAAGTTTCGAGGCAGTCGGAAAGACTGACCGAGGCGAGGAAATATTCCCCGGCGGCCAATAATTCCCCGGTTTTGGACCGTTTTTCATTGAAACATTCCGCGCTGGAATCCCAGAGAGCAAAACAATATCTTCAATAAATATATCTTTAATGATGCTGATTTTTATATTCATCGTTTAAGCGTCAAGTTGATGATGGTGATTCGGCAGGAACTTTGCGCTGTAATCATGCAACACAAAAAAAGCGGGAGGGCGCGACATGGCTGGAAAGACATGTGTCGGAATCTGTGAGAACTGCGCGAATGCCGCCGGTTGTGTTTTTCTAGGAAGCGAGAAGCGTCCTGTCTATTATTGCGAGGAGTTCAGGCTGGAGCTTTTCGAATCATCCGCAAAAACGCAATACAAAAAGAGGAGTAGCGCCGCCGGAAAAAAAGCAGACGGTCAAGTTGCGGGCGACCTTGCGCAGGGTTTGTGTTGTGATTGTGAAAACCGCTCTTTCTGCGTGCTCAGGGAGTCATCGGAAGGCGGAGTCTGGCGTTGCGAGGAGTATAGATAAATGAAACAGGAAACGACTGCGGAGATGCAAAAGGGGCGCGAAGCGACGGAAATGATCGACGAAGAGGTATTGGAGAGAATAATTGGGAAACATGCGGAAAAACTGGGGGGGCTGATCGCCACGTTGGAAGAGATACAGCGGCATTGTGGGTATCTGCCTGAAGAGGCGTTGAGGATGGTGGCGGCGAAGACGGGATCCTCGCTTGTGGACGTTTACGCGGTAGCGACATTTTATAGTTATTTCAGTCTTAAGCCGAGGGGAAAGCATTTAATAACAGTGTGCCTCGGAACGGCATGTCACGTTAGGGGAGCCGCCAGAGTAGTGGATGAATTCGAGCGGCAGCTCGGGATTGAGCCGGGTGAAACAACACCGGACAAAGAGTTCACGTTGGAGACGGTGAACTGTCTTGGGGCGTGCGCGCTCGGACCTGTGGTGGTTGTGGACGGTCGCTATCATTCGAAAGTTGGGAAATCAAAGGTAAAAGAGCTAATAGAAGGCGCGATATCGGGCGATCGCGCCGATATCGACATCGACGACGGCAGGATTTTTCCATTGGATGTCAATTGTCCGAGATGCAATAGAAGTTTGATGGACGCCAAAAATGAGATAGACGGATATCCGAGCGTCAGAGCTATTGTGGCAGGAGCGCGCGGGCACGGTCTTCTGCGATTGTCTTCTCTATACGGAAGTCGCGTGACGGCGTGCGAAGCGGACATCTTGGACGGAGAGGAAACAAAGATGTTGTGTCCGCATTGCCATGAAAGTCTGGTGGTGGAACAGGATTGTATAGAGTGCGGAGCGGCGATGGCGGCGATGATGATAAAGGGCGGCGGCAAAGCTTTAGTGTGTTCGCGACGGGGTTGCGGCGGTCATATGTTGGATTTGGGTTAAGCGATTCGATCAAAGAAAAGTTCTGCGAATCTGAGGATTGGTTTGCGCGAGGTGAGACATGGCGCGGTTTAACTCGACAGAAGAATTAAGGCAAATGCGGAGAATACTTTACGACCACACCGACCACGAAAGGCCGAGAGTTGTCGTATGCGCGGGCACGGCTTGCCATTCGAGCGGCTCGAACGACATAATTCGAGTTGCCAAACGACATATTCTGGAAAATGGGCTGGCGGACAAGGTGTCGGTTAGGGTAACCGGGTGCCACGGTTTTTGCGAGATGGGGCCGTTTATATTGACCGAGCCTCAGAGCGCTTTTTACGCGCAGGTGAAGCTTGGAGACGTGCCGAGGATAATTGACGCGCTTCTTGCCGGGCAATATGTGGAAGAGCTTCTTTACGCGGATTCGGCGACAGGCGAGAGATACCACAGAAGGGAAGACATCCCTTTTTTCAAGAACCAGAAGCGCTCAATTCTGTCACAGAATCAAAAGATGGACCCGATAAGGATACATGATTATATCGCGCAAGGCGGATACGAGGCTCTGGAAAAGGCGCTGGCTTTCGGTCAGCCTGAGAAGGTGGTAGAAGAGGTAAAAATGTCGGGTTTGCGAGGCAGAGGCGGGGCTGGATTTCCCACCGGTTTGAAATGGGAATTTCTTGCCGCCCGGACAGGGGATGAAGGCAAGTTCCTTATCTGCAATGCCGACGAGGGAGACCCCGGAGCTTATATGGACCGGAGCGTGCTTGAAGGCAATCCGCACAGCGTGATCGAAGGAATGATTATCGGGGGATATGGAACGGGAGCATCAGAAGGAGTCGTCTATGTCAGGAATGAGTATCCTCTAGCGATAAAGAACCTCACAGTGGCGCTTCGCCAAGCCCGCGAACACGGGCTTCTCGGCGAAAACATCCTCGGTTCAGGTTTTTCTTTCGATATTTCGATTGTGAAAGGGGCCGGAGCGTTCGTATGCGGAGAAGAGACGGCGCTTATTAGGTCTATCGAGGGAAAGATGGGCGAGCCTCGCCAGAGACCTCCTTTTCCGATTCAAAGAGGCGTTAACGGAAAGCCGACCGTCATCAACAACGTAGAGACATGGGCCAATATCCCGCTGGTTTTCTTGATGGGCGCGAAAGAATACGCAAAGGTCGGCGCAGAGAACAACTCCGGCACGAAGATATTCAGCTTGGTCGGCAAAATCAGAAACACCGGGCTGGTCGAAGTTCCGATGGGAACGACGATAAAACAAATAGTTTACGACATAGGCGGCGGCTCGCCCGGAAAGGCGAGGATAAAGGCGGTTCAGACGGGCGGTCCCTCGGGCGGATGCATTCCCGCGGATCAGTTCGATCTCCCCGTTGACTACGACAGCCTTAGCAGGGCCGGCTCCATCATGGGTTCCGGCGGAATGATTGTAATGGACGAGAACACCTGCATTGTTGACGTCGCAAGATACTTTATGGATTTCCTAAAAAAAGAGTCTTGTGGGAAATGTTTTACCTGCCGCAAAGGCACTCAGCGCATGTATGAGCTTCTTGACGATATCGCGTCTGGGAGAGGAACGCTCGAACACATTAGTTTGCTTGAAGAACTGGCCTTGGTGGTAAAAGACACAACCATGTGCGGGCTGGGGCAGACCGCCTCAAATCCGGTTTTAAGCTCGCTAAGACATTTCAGGCGGGAGTACGAGCGGCATGTGGTTGACAAAAAGTGCGACGCGTTCGTGTGCCGTGGACTAGTTGGAGCTCCATGTCAGAGCGCCTGCCCGCTAGACACACAGCCGTGGCGTTACATTGCGCTTCTCGAAAAAGGCAATCTAGAGGAGGCTTATTCCGTAATCAGAGAAACCAACCCGTTGCCTTCCGTGTGCGCGCGAGTGTGCGACCGTAAATGCGAGCAGAGGTGCCAGATGGGGGTCGGCGGGGGGGAGCCTGTCGCAATCCGCGCTCTCAAACGTTTTGTTACGGATCGTTTCGACCCGGCGGCGCACAAGCCTGAAAGAAAACAAATAGCAAAGAACAAAATCGGAAAAGTGGCTGTAATCGGAGCGGGGCCTGCGGGGCTTTCCGCCGCTCACAATCTTTCTCTGCTCGGCCACAAAGTCGCTATATTTGAGGCGGGCCGCGCGCTGGGCGGCATGCTCACAAGCTGCATCCCGGCTTATCGCCTGCCGCGCGACATTCTATACAGGGAAATGAACGCGCTGATCGACGATAATGTTTCGGTCGAGTTCGGAAAAAAGCTCGGCAAAGATTTGACGATAGACAACTTATTCTCAAAGGGGCATAAAGCTGTTTTCCTCGCTATGGGCGCGGATAAAAGCCAGCGCCTATCGTTAGAAGGCGAAACGCTTCAAGGCGTTTACACCTCTATGGAGTTTTTGAAGGCGTTTAATTTAAGAGGCGAAGAATTAGCAGGCGGCCATGTTGGAATCATTGGCGGCGGCAATTCGGCGGTGGACGCCGCAAGAGTGGCCATGCGGCAGGAAAACGTCGAAAGCGTCACGCTCATTTATCGTCGAACAGACCAAGAGATGCCTGCTTATGCTGAAGAAGTGGAAGCAGCTCTTGAGGAAGGAATTCAACTCAAGACGCTCGTGTCTCCTGTTAAAATACGATACATCGACACAGCTGAAAAAGAAGGAGTAAAGGTTCATAAAGGCGTGACGGCGGTGAAGATACACTCGCATGGTGGGCGTCTGGTCGGGATTGAGTGCGTTAAGAACCAGTCCGGCGAAATGGACTCCAGCGGGCGGCGCAAGCCTGTGCCTGTTCCCGGTTCGGAATTTAAAATATCTCTGAACACTCTCATTGTCGCCATCGGCGAAAGCCCGGACAGCGCGTGTCTTGCCGAAATGGGGCTGAAGCTGGACAAGAGCGGAAGGGTGGAGGTTGACGCGAGGACATTGGCGACAAGTCGCGAAGGCGTTTTCGCTGGCGGCGACCTTGTGACCGGTCCCTACACTGTCGTAGACGCGCTTGCCGCTGGGAAAAAGGCCGCGAAGATAATTGACAGATATTTGAGAGGCGAAGAGATGATTGAGCCTCGCGCGCCAATGCTTCCTGATGTTTATATCGAACCCTCGGAGATCGACCCCTCTGACTTTGAAAACGCGGAGAGGGCGGAGCCGGAGCTTATTCCAGCCGAAGCCAGAAGGAAGAATTTTCGCGAAGTAGAGAATGCGCTAAGTTTGGAACAGGCGACCGCCGAAGCGAGAAGATGTCTTCGTTGCGATCTTGAATTCACACGGGGCGCGAGAAAGGAAGCCGAAACGGAAGGCGCAAAGGATGTTCATATATGATTAAACTCAAATTGAACGGATTGGAAGTATCGGTCGAAGAAGGCTCCACGCTGCTTGAAGCCGCTCAGTTCTATGGATTTCCCATTCCTACGCTATGCCATATGGAGGGGCTTTCTCCGTATGGAGCGTGCCGTCTTTGCGTTGTTGAGATAGGAGAGGGGCCGCGTTCTAAACTGGTTACATCCTGCACATATCCGGCGGAAGAAGGGCTTGTGGTCAGGACAGCCTCCGAGCGCGTTGTTCGCGCAAGAAAGATGATTATCGAATTGCATTTGGCGTCATGCCCGCAATCGAAAACAATTCAGGATCTCGCTTCCGCGCTAGGAGTAAGGCAGCAACGCTTTAAACAGGAATACGAGGATTGCGTGCTATGTGGCCGCTGCGTGCGGATGTGCAATGAGCAGATGATGGCGGGGGCCATAGGGTTTTACGGTAGAGGGGAAAAGCGAGCAATAGGGACGCCTTTCGACGCAAAGTCGGAGGTCTGCCGTCTGTGCGGAGGATGCATGCACGTGTGTCCGGCATGTCAGTTGAGATGCACGTATACTGAGCCTGAAAAGGCGGTTTGCGGCGGATGCGCCAACATCGAGCCGCCGTGTTTGGAAAAGGAACAGTTCGACGACATGATGTGCTACATGAAGCCATGTGTCGCCTGCGAGATAGAAAAATGACAACAGAGTAAAAGGAGAACGGGAATATGTCGACAACATTTTCAAAGGTGAACGCGTCCGCGGCGACGCTGACGAAGAACCGAACGGAGGAATCGATATCCCCCGCGAGCGGGATGTGCGTCACGTGCGTGGACGGATGCGTGGGGATGTGCGAGATCGGCAAGTCCGCGTACAGAGGCCACGAGGTGATTTACCCTCAGCCTTTCGGCGTAATCACCACCGCGGCGCAGAAGGCATATCCGGTAGACTACTCCCATTTCAACATAATGGGCACGGCGGTTGGAGCGCACGGGGTGGCGGCGGACAGCGACAAAGCGATATTCCTGGCGGTCAGTCTGGAAGTGGCTTTCGGGAGCGACAAGAAAATCAAATTCAAGTATCCATGGCTGATATCCGGCATTGGCTCGACCGACATAGCGAAAAACAACTGGGAAGGTCTCGCGATAGGATCTGCCCTAGCGGGAACAGGATTGACAATCGGCGAAAACGTGGTCGGCATGGACACGGAGGCCGTTTTCAAGAAAGGCAGAACCGCGGACACCGTGGACTTGAAACGGCGCGTGAAACTATTCAAAGACCACCAGAGGAACGGGTACGGCGCGATAATCGTGCAGGCAAATGTGGAAGACACGATGCTCGGCGCGCAGGAATACGCGATAGATAAGCTAGGGGTAGAATGTGTTGAGTTGAAATGGGGTCAGGGCGCGAAGGACATCGGAGGAGAAGTGAAGATATCCAGCCTTGAGAAAGCGCAGCTTCTTCATTCGCGCGGTTACATCGTGCTGCCTGATCCGACTGACCCGGCGGTGATAAGGGATTTTGAAAAGAAGGCGTTCAAGGAGTTCGAGAGGCACTCCAGAGTCGGCATGGTGACGGAGGAGTCTTTTGCTGCGAGGGTGGCGCAATTGAGAAAGGCCGGAGCTAAATACGTGTTTCTTAAGACAGGCGCGTATCGGCCTGCGGACCTCGCGCGCGCGGTGGTTTTCTCGTCCCGGCATAAAATTGATCTGCTCACTGTCGACGGAGCGGGAGGGGGCACGGGCATGAGCCCGTGGCGCATGATGAACGAATGGGGCATGCCGCCTGTAAACCTGCATTCACTTCTGTATCAATATGTAAAACGCTTGGCCGACAGGGGCGAATATGTGCCTGCGGTCGCTGTTAACGGCGGTTTTGCGTTCGAAGATCAAATATACAAAGGGCTGGCGCTGGGAGCTCCTTTTGTTAAGATGGTCGGAATGGCTCGCGCTCCTATCGCCGCCGCCATGGTCGGAAAAACAATAGGCCGCGCCATCGCCGAAAGGCAGATACCGGTTTATATTGAGCGCTTCGGACACACTAAAGACGAGATATTCGTTACCGCTTGCAGCCTCCGCGAAGAGCTTGGCAAGGATGAGTTCAACAAAATCCCGACGGGCGCTATCGGCCTTTACACATATTATGAAAGGCTGGCGCAGGGGCTTCGGCAGCTTATGGCGGGCAATAGGAAATTTGGACTGGAATATATTTCGCGCGACGACATCGCGGCTCTGACGCGGGAGTGTTCCGACGTCAGCGGCATTCAATACATTATGGATGCTGACGCGGAGGAAGTAGAAAAACTATTATCTTGAACTGAGAACAAAAGATAAAACTGAACCCGCCGAAGAGGCGGGTTTTTGTTTGAGTGGCATTTTCTGACTCTTGGCTAGTCCTGAAAGATTGACAACCGCCGCTCTGATATTAAAATGTTATGCCTGTGAAGCCGTACTGTTGCTTATTCATAGCGGAGCTAGTTGGTAGAAATCGGCCCGCCTTTTGAAAAGTCGCAATGTTTTTTTCCGCCCCCATAGCTCAGGCGGATAGAGCGCCGGATTCCTAATCCGGGTGCAGAGGTTCGAGTCCTCTTGGGGGCATCATCACGCAAGAAGGGATTGTCGGCACGATCTGACGGCTTAGGTTTTAAACGTCAATCCTGTTAACGCAACGCCGGCGCTCTCAAGATCACATAAGCTGTCGAGTTGACAAGACATCCGCAATCATGGAAATAAGAGCGGCGTTTTCAAAAGGTTTCTGCAGGAAGCCGAGAGCGCCGTCGTTTATGACTCTGCTCGCGCTTCTGTCTATGCTGTATCCGGAACAGACGATGACTTTGACGTCCGGGTTGATGGCGCGAAGAAGCCTGAAGGTTTCTACGCCGTCGACCTCAGGCATCATCATGTCAAGTATGACCAAGTCGATTTCATGTCGGCGTTTTCTATAAAGCTCCAGCGCGCGCGCCGCGCCTGAGGCCGGAATCGGATTGAGGCCGTTGATAGCGAGTATCTCGGCTGTTATCTCCAGAAAATCCTTGTCGTCATCCACAACAAGTATCGTTCCAGCGACTTTCGGCGGAGAGTCTTCGCGCGAAGCCGCGGGAGCCGCTGGAGACGAGTCATTTGTCGCCGGAAAATAGATGTCAACCCGTGTGCCTTTCCCCGGCGCGCTGTTTATGGACATGAAGCCGTTGTGCCGTTGCACTATGCCAAGAGTGATAGGCATACCGAGACCGGTTCCTTTTCCGCGTTCCTTTGTGGTGAAAAAAGGCTCGAAGATCCGATTGATTACATCCGCCGGCATTCCCTTTCCGGTGTCGATTACTGATATGCGGCAGTAGTCTCCGGGGGACGAGTTGGGGATTGCGGCGCAATCTTTGTCATTCAGCGAAACATCCTCCGCCAGTATGGTTATGACGCCGTTTTCCGACATTGAATCGCAAGCGTTTATGCTAACGTTAAGAAGAGACTGAATGGCTTGGTTAATGTCCAGAGACATAGTGGCTGAGCTTTTTGCGGTTTCGGAGCAGATGTTGATATTATTCGAAACGGTGCGCTTGAGCAGGTCGAGCAGTTCGGACACAATCGCGTCGGCGGAAGTTGAGCGGACATCCAGTTTTTCCTTGCGCGCGAATGTTAGCAGGTTCATGGTCATGTCTTTTGCGCGCGCCGCGACTTTTTTGATTCTATCCATGTGTTTGAAGTTCGGGTCTGACTCGCCCAGACTGTCCAGAACGAGGCTTGTCGTGGCGATAACGATGGCGAGAATATTGTTAAACTCGTGCGCTATGCCTCCGGCCAGTTTTCCTATGGCGTCCATCTTCTGGGATTGAATGAGCTGATCCTGAGTTCTTAAAAGTTCCGCAGTCCGTTCGGCGACCAATTCTTCGAGTTTTTCGCGGTGTTTTTCCAATTCGATTTCAGCAAGTTTCTTCTCCGTGATATCGCGCGCGATGGCGATAAGATATTTGTTGCCGTCGGGGTCGTGGAAGAGGGCCTTTTCCGCGACCTGCCATCTTTCCCGGCCGTCGATCTCGGTGAGTTTTTCCTCATTGACGTTAGGTTCGCCGGTCGCGAACACATTCTCTTCGACTGCTCTAAAAACGTCCGCCTCTTCTTTGCGAATAAAATCGTAATCGGTTTTTCCTATCATCTCTTCGACGGGCAGTTGAAACATGTCGCCGATTATTTTGTTGATGAGAACCCACTTGTGTTCGCTGTCTTTAACGGCGAGCGGATAGGGAATAGCGTCTATGACGCTCTGAAGAAAATCCCTCGTTTTCTTCAACTCGGACGTCCGGGTTTCCACCAGCTTTTCCAGTCGGATGTTTTGTTGTTCTTTTATGTTCCAATTCGTGACATCGGCCAGCGTTATGATGGCCCGTTCGCTCGACAAGGGGGTTACCGAGTGGAGCAGGTTTCGGCTGTCTCTGACGTCTTCAAAAACTATTTTGCGACCAGATTCAAGACATTCTTTCAATATCGCTTTTCTGCGTTCTGACACTTCCGGGATCATGAACTTCTCAAAGTGGTTTTCGATCAACTCTTCGGCGGTTCTATTCAAATTCAGGCATGCCGCATTATTGCAGAACTCGATAGTCCCGTTTTTGCTTATTATGAGAGTCGGGACGTCGATGTTGTTCAGAATGGCTAACTCAGTCGAGTTCTTCATTTATTCTCCGCGAGCCGCGTTGCCCGGAATGTCAATCATCGCGCGACTAACTCGTCTTTTTCAGAACGACAATATAAATGGCTTTAAAGCAAAATGCAAACGCCGCCGCGGACGCGAAACCGAATATGCGCAGTTTTCATTTTGACGAAAGCTCTGAAGAGCAGTTCGGGCACTTGATCGCGCGAACTGATATGGTCGAGACGCAAAACGGACATTCCATTGTTGTCGGAGCTTCGGCTGGAGCGGGTTGTGGCTGTTTCTTAAGCCGGTTCACCTGTTTGACTATCAAGAAAATGACGAACGCGACTATTGCGAAGTCGATGACGGTTGATATGAAAACGCCGTAGTTTATGGTGGGAGCCCCGGCGGCCTGCGCCTCCGCCAGAGACGCGTAAGTAGCTCCGTTAAGCGCCACGAAAAGGTTGGCGAAATCCATGCCGCCGGTCAACTTGCCAATCGGGGGCATGACGATGTCGTTGACCAGAGAGGTCACGATTTTTCCGAAGGCTGCGCCGATAATCACGCCGATGGCCATATCCAGCACGTTGCCTCGCAATGCAAATTCCTTGAATTCCTTGAGCATAGCGGCCTCCTAATTCGAGTATTTGCGGATTATATTACAACTATTATGAATAAGGCGCAATATCTTTGAATCGGGCGATTATGCGAGCGCCGCTTAAGATAATCCATGTTGAACATGCTGTCAGTTTCGGGAAAGCGGTTAAGCTTAGCCTATGGTTTAGCGGAAGGAACCGGGTTAAAATAGGTGTCATGCTATTTGGAGGAAGGGGCGATGATTAGATTCGTCAAGGGCGCGCTTATCGGGTTGCTGGTTGCGCTGGGCGCGACAGTTTTCATGTTGGCTTACGTAAATTCTCCTGCGAACGGAAACGACGGGCCGAGAACGTTTGCGATTCAGAGAGGGGACAACGCGACGGCGGTGGCAATGAGACTGCGCGAGCAGGGTTTCATCAGAAGCCCGTCATATTTTCTTCTGGCGGCGACGCTGGGCGATCAGACGCGCTCTTTTATGCCGGGAAGGTATACAATATCCGGCTCGATGAGCGCGAGAGACATACTTGCAAGGCTCGCCTACGGAAAACCGGAGGAGTCGGTCGACAGAGTGACTTTTCCTGAAGGGATGACCGCCGAAGAAGCGGCGTTGAGGCTTGAGGAATTCGGATTGTGCGACGCGGACGAATTCATGTCAGTAGTGGAAGACCCGGAGGCGCACGGAATAGACACGCGCGGGATTGAGCCGCCGACGCTTGAGGGATTCCTTTTCCCGGACACGTATTTCATCGATGAAATGACGACATGCAAATCGATGGCAAAGAGGATGACGACGGAGTTTTTCAAAAAGTTCGGGTCTGCCGAGTCGGCGCGCGCGTCGGAGCTTGGGATGTCGCCGTTAGATGTTGTGACGCTGGCGTCGCTGGTGGAGAAAGAGGCGCGATTGTCGTCCGAGCGCGGGTTGATATCCGGCGTGATTCACAATAGGCTGAAAGCGAAGATGTTGCTGCAGATTGACGCGACGGTGCAGTACGCGCTCCCGGAGCGCAAGGAGAGGCTGCTTTATAAAGACCTAGAAGTTGACTCCCCGTATAACACATACAAGAGGGCTGGGCTTCCTCCGGGGCCGATATGCAATCCGGGGACGGCCGCCATCCGCGCCGCGCTCTATCCCGAGAAATCGGACTATCTATATTACGTGGCCAGAGGCGATGGCGGACATGTGTTCAACCGCACGTTCGACGAGCATGTGCGCTCGAAGCGGGGAGCCGGAAGGTGAGCCTTGGCGAGTTGGCCGCGATCGTAATTTTGCCGGAAGGCGGGCTATGAACGGAATCGGCAGGGAAATATGGCTGCGCTCGGTGGACGTTCCTTTTCACAGGTCGTTCAGGTCTTTCGGCGTTCCCGTGCTTGCTCCTTTTCACATATCTTTCGCAGTCACATATCGCTGTCTGAACCTGTGCCAGACATGCCAGAGCTTCAAAAAATCGCGGATGCGCGAACTGACTCTCAATGAATACGCGAGCGTGTTCGACAAGATGACATTCTCGCCGTTCTGCGCGACGTTCACCGGAGGGGAGCCGTTTCTCAGGCAGGATTTCGGCAAGATAGCGGCTCTGGCGTGCAAGAAGCTGAAGCCGGCGATTGTGATGTTCGAGACATGCGGAGATCATCCCGAACGGGTTCGCCGCGTGGTCAGCGCGCTGGCCGGACACTACTCCGACATTCTTTTCATCGTGTGGATATCAATGGATGGAACCGGGGAAGCGCTGGATTCGATGCGGGGCGGGGTTCCGGGGTCTTTCGAGTCGGCGCTGAAGACATACCGGCTGTTGCGCGGCTCCCCGGCGACAAATCTTCTGGTGGGGTTCAACGCGGTGGTGTCGCGTTACAACGCGGCGCTCGCGCCCAAGCTGCTGGACGACCTCTTCATGCTGTATCCCGACCTTGTGTCGCTGGACGCGGCGGGAGGCGCGGAGTCGCTGGGCGTCGCCGGAGTGGATGTTTCCCCGACTGCCGAGGAATTCGCAACGGCGGTCGAGGCGTATCTCGAAAAGCTCAACGCCCTTAGGGGTAGAGGCGAGATAAGGTTTATGAAACGGCTTCTGGCGCGGCGGGCCGAAACGGCGCTGGAAAGCCTGAGGACAAATGACAGGGCGGGCAACTGTTTCGCGGCTCACGCCTATCTTTATATTGATCCGAGAGGCTCTGTGTGCGACTGCCCGGTGGCTGCGCGAGAAATGGGCGATCTGAGGGAAAACGACTATTCGCTTGAGCGCGTGTTGAAATCCGCGACCGCGCGACAGGTTCGCAAGCAGGTCAATTCCGGGGTGTGCGCGTGCGCGATGTCGGCCCCGTCGATGGCGAATATGTTCATGTCTCCGGGCGGGTACGTCAACCTCGCCGGAGCTAGCGTGTAGAGGAGCGGGGATGGAAATATTCGAGATAAATCCCAGAACCCCGGAAGACGCGGCGGTGGAGCTGTTGCGGCTCGGAGCGCAGGGAGAGGGCGCGGCGGGGTCGCGCCTTCTGTTTCAGGCGCTTCTGGTCAGAGGGGCGTCCCCGGCTGACGCGCTCGCGCTTAAAGAGGAGATGTCGGCTGCGGGCGGAGACGCCACTCTGCCGTTGTCCGTTTATCAGGGGGGCGGAGACGGCGCGGTCGACGTGATTCTGACGGGGGCTTTGGACTCGCATCGCCGTTGCGCAACGGCAATAGCTTCGCGCTCCCGCGCTCTCGAATCCGTGGCGGCTTCAATGAACCGGCTGATTTCGCGGCTCGACGGCTCCGCGCCGACGCCGCCGGCGCTTTGGCCGGACGGGCCTATGCCCTTCGGCTCCCGCACTTACGTAATGGGAATAATCAACGCGACGCCGGATTCGTTCTACGACGGAGGCCGGAACATCGATGTCGGCGCGGCTATCAAGACCGTCGCCGATATGGCGGACGCCGGAGTCGATATAGTGGATGTCGGCGGGGAGTCAACGCGACCGGGTTCGGCTCCTGTGGGCGAAGAGGAGGAAATCCGCCGCGTTCTTCCTCTCATAAAGGAGATACGCGCTTCGTTCCCGGCGTTGAGAATATCGATTGACACATACCGCGCGAGAACTGCCGATGCCGCGCTCGCAGCCGGCGCGGGAATGATAAACGACATCTCCGCAATGAGAATCGACCCGGACATCGCGAGGGTGGCGGCGGAGTTCGGCGCTCCGCTATGCCTGATGCACATGCGGGGCGAGCCGCGCAACATGCAACTGAATCCTTCATATCCCGGCGACGTGTGTTTCGAGATTAACACGTTTTTCTCCGAACGCATACGCGCCGCTTTGGATGCCGGGGTGAAAGAGAGCCAGATAGTCATCGATCCCGGAATAGGTTTCGGAAAAACGGCGGAGCATAATCTTGAAATATTAAACCGTCTGGACGAGTTCAGGCCGCACGGCAGGCCGATACTCATAGGGGCGTCGAGGAAGAGTTTCATAGGAGCGGCTCTGGACCTGCCGGTGGAGGAAAGGCTGGAAGGCTCTCTGGCTGCCGCGGCGCTCTCCGTGGCGCGCGGCGCAGACATTGTTCGCGTCCACGATGTCCGCGCGACTGTCCGCGCGGTTAGGCTGGCGGACGCCGTCGTCAGAAAAAAAAGGATGCTGGAACGCAATGATTGAGATTGACGCTCAGGGCCTGAAAGCGGGCGAGTTCGCTGAAATTCTCTGCGACCGCTGCGGCAACGCTCCTCTGGCTTACTATTGCCCGGCATGCGATTACAAAGTGTGCGGCGACTGCGTGCTCAGGGCGTTCCGGAAACGCCGGGATGGCTCTCTTGTCTGCAAACGATGCGGACACACCGACCGAAATCTCGACACTTTCATCGGCCCCGATAAACCGTAACCATCGCAGGCGAATCATCCTATGTTTTTCAATTGAATGATAGCATGAAGAGGAACCCGACGTAGAGCGGCGGGGGGCTATTCCCCGCCGAGGCAGCCGCACGCCGCCGAGATGTCCGCGCCCCGGCTCTGGCGGACAAGGGCGTCAATGTTGTTGTTTAGCAATACGCGACGAAATCTGTCCACCCTGTCGCCGGGAGGCGTCCTGTATTTTGCTCCCGGAAACTCGTTGAACGGTATCAGATTTATCTTGCACGGGATGTCCGCCACAAGCGCGGCCAGCGCGCGAGCGTCGGACTCCGCGTCGTTCACTCCGTCCAGCATCACATATTCGAAAGTGATTCTCTCGCGCGGTCTAAGCGGATGCCTGCGGCACGCGGCCATAAGATCCGGCAGAGGATTCTTCTTGTTGACAGGCATTATCTGAGATCGGATCTCGTTGTCCGGCGAGTTGAGAGACACCGCCAGCTTAGCGAGTCCGAGCCGCCCGAAGTCGCCCATCTTCCTAATTATTCCGGATGTCGAAACAGTGATTCTGCGGTAAGACATGCCCATGCCGGATTCGCCGGTGATGACTTTGAGGGCCTGCGCCACAGAATCGAAATTCATCAGCGGCTCGCCCATCCCCATCATCACGATGTTGGTCAGGGCGTCATCCGGCCTGAGCGCGCGGCGCGCGAGTATTATCTGATCGAGTATCTCGCCCGCAGTCAGATTGCGTATTAGCCCACGCCGTCCGGTCAGGCAGAACCCGCACGCCAGCGCGCATCCGCATTGGCTGGACACGCACAGCGTTCGCAAACCGTCCGCCGGAATCAGCACGCTCTCTATCTTGGCTCCGTCGTAAAGGTTGAAAATGAACTTCCTAGAACCGTCGGAGGATTTGATTTCTTTGTCGAGCGTCAGCGCGTCCACATTGTGAGTCTGCCCCAGCTTTTCGCGCAATCCCTTGGACAAGTCGGTCATTTCGTCGAATGACCCCGCAAGCCCGCGCCATAGCCAACGCTCTATCTGTTTTGCCCTGAATGCCGGTTCGCCGCATGACTTAACCGCTTCTCTCAGGTCTTCAGGCGTCAGATTCTTTATCGATTCTTTATTCTCCATGTTTGCCATCCCGGTGTAGAATTATAGCGGACGAATCGACGGCGGGGAACAGCGGCGTGACAGAGAAGAAAATCAAGCCTGCGGAAACAAGCCTGTATTTCATAACAGACGACAGGCGCAGCTTGGGGCGGAGCGCGGAGGAAACCCTCGCGGCGGCCGTCGCCGGAGGCGTAAAGCTCGCGCAGTTCCGCCCATCGGGATTGTCCGACGCCGAGTTTTTGCGCTCAGCCCGCGCGCTTGCCGCCATCGCAGCGTCCGCCGGATGCGCTCTGTTGTTGAACGACCGGGCCGACATCGCGTTCGCCGCAGGCGCCGCCGGAGTCCATCTCGGACGAAACGATGTTCCGATACCCGACGCTCGCCGCATCCTAGGCGCTCGCGCCATAATCGGCTACTCCGCTCATGACCCCGCCGAAGCTGCCGCCGCGCAGAGGGACGGCGCGGACTTCATCACTTACTCGCCGATATTCCCGACCACATCCCACTCTCTTCCCCGCCCGGCCGTCGGCGCGCGCGGGTTGCGCGACATTATAGACTCTGCCCGTCTGACTATCCCCGTATTCGCCCTCGGCGGCGTCGGACTCGAACAGATACCCGAACTCAAAGCCGCAGGCGTCCGCCGCGCCGCCGTCGTCACCGCCATCACCGAACAGCCCGACATGGCCCTTGCCGCCTCCCGCCTTATAGCCGCACTGGAAGGTTAGCCACAGTCTTTTTTGTGTCTTATCGACGTCGTTTTGTTTTTCAATCACAGATTCTGTTTTATTGTTATTGATCGTAATATATAATGAATTAAACAAAGTCGATTTTAAGGATATCGGTGGCATATGACGCAACAAATACAACCGCTGGCTGAAGTGTTCGGTTTTCTTGTTTCCGACCTGAGCAAAAAAGCTGATCGCTATAGAGCGAACAGACTGTGCCCATTCAACAATAAAGTTCCGAGTTGCACTAAAGACAAGGCAAAAAGTCCTTTGGGAGTTTGTAGTATTTATCACAAAGAGAAGCCGACTATAACATGTCCCGTTCGATTTAGAGAGGAATGGATAATCGCGGACGATGCGGCGTCATTTTTTTTCAATGAATCAACAAGCTGGAGTTCGCTGACAGAAGTGCGGTTAAATGATATTAATGGCAAGTCTGCTGGAAACATTGATATGGTTCTAGTCGCTTATGATGATGATGGAAAAGTAAAGGATTTCGGCGCGCTTGAAGTTCAAGCCGTATATATATCCGGCAATGTTCGGGAGCCTTTTGAGAGATACATGAGAAATCCGAAGGATCAAGCATCAGCGGATTCGGCGGGAGACTCGTATTATCCCCGTCCGGATTTTCTCTCTTCATCAAGAAAAAGGCTTGCGCCGCAGCTTCTGTTTAAGGGTGGTATTCTTCATAGCTGGAATAAAAAAATTGCTGTGGCGATAGACAAGAGTTTTTTTTCGATGTTGCCGAACATAACACAAGTTTCAAAGTCCGAAGCCGAAATAGCATGGTTCATATACGATCTTGTGCTGACAAGAGAGAAGGGGGAAGAACAAGAGAGGTATCATCTGAAAAAAGTGGATGAAGTATACACTCGCTTTGAGCCTGCGCTAATTTCAATAACCTCTCCGAACCCCGGAAACATAGAAGATTTTATCAAATTATTGCAAGACAAACTAGAGGAACAGATAGAGACACCTCCGGTCAATAAAACCATTGAAAGGCCATTCTGAGGTGAGCGTGAAACGCGGGCAGGGAATATTATTTCCTGAGTTTGAGGAATGTTTGGAAATGCCGATCAAACCGGTCAACGTTTCATCTGTGCCGCAAAGAAGTCCTTTCAGATATCCCGGCGGCAAGACATGGTTTGTTCCTGTGTTTCGAGAATGGATGAACGAAAACGCGACAAATATAACCACTCTTGTAGAGCCGTTTGCAGGAGGCGGAATTATCAGCCTTACCGCATTGTTTGAGGATTTTGTTCAGAATGTGGTGATGGTGGAAATCGATGAAGATGTGGCTGCCGTATGGCTTAGTATTGTCAACGGGGACGCGGAATGGCTTGCCGACCGAATTATCTCATTCGATCTTACAAAAGAAAATGCTGTGAAGGAACTTGCCAGAAAACCAAAAAGCTCCAAAGAAAGAGCTTTCCAAACCATTCTTAAAAATCGCACGATACACGGGGGAATCCTTGCGGACGGCTCAGGGTTTATTAAACATGGCGAGAACGGAAAAGGCATTCGCTCAAGATGGTATCCGAATACTATAGCCAAGAGATTGTTAGACCTGTCCGATATTGCTCATAGAATCGACTTTAGAAACGAAGACGGATTATCGATAATCAAAGAACATGTTTCAAACGATTCCACAGTTTTCTTCATAGATCCGCCATATACCGCAGGAGGAAAAAGGGCGGGAAGACGTTTGTATAAACATTTCGATATAGATCATGAATATCTGTTTGAACTTTGCGGAGATATTCGGGGGGATTTTTTGATGACCTATGATAACTCCGAGGAAGTCAAAGAGTTTGCCTCAAAAATGAATTTTCAAACGAGGCTGATTCCTATGAATAATACACATCATGCAACGGTGTTTGAAATGGTGATTGGAAAAGACCTTTCATGGATGGATAGTGTTTGATGCAGCCCAAATTCAAAACGATAATGTCTCAATAAAACTTGTTCGCGCCTAGAATACTGTCTGATTGTATTGCTCGTGGAATGATTGCACGGTTTGTAGAAGAAATAATGGCTCTGAATCGGCATTGCCCATGATCATAAATTGTCTGTGACGCGTCACTTCTTTTTCTGTTATAATCAAAACACATCATTCGGTATCTGCGAAAAATCGGTTGTCGCTGTAAACATGAAACGGGGCGGATTCATGCACAAGAGCGTCTATCATTTATTTTTGTCGAACGCGGGCCGGATGGGAGACAGGATTTTTCTGCGCCATAAGAGGGACGGGCGTTGGAAGGGGGTTACATGGGACGAGCATGCCGCGGCGGCGGAGGCCGTCGGTTTGGCCCTCGTCAGGCTGGGCGTGGAAGCGGGGCGTCGCGTCGGCGTTGTTTCCGGCAGCCGCATCGAATGGGTCTTCGCCGACATGGGCATCATATCCGTCGGCTGCGCCACCACCGCCGGTTACCCGTCATCTCCCGCGCGCGATATAGCGTACATCCTCGCTCACTCCGAATGCCCGGCGGTGTTCGTTGAGAATGCAGCGCAGATGCGGAAAATCATCTCCGAACTGCCCAATCTGCCGGACATCAGAAAGATAATCGTGTTTGACCCCGAAGGCGCGCCGGAACACCCGATGGCGGTGTCGTTCGAGGATTTTCTGGACTTCGGGCGGGAGGCGGACGAAGCGTCCGCCGCAGAACGCCTCCGCAGAATCGACGCTCTCAAACCGGACGACACTGTCACAATCATATATACCTCCGGAACGACCGGCCCGCCGAAAGGAGCGATGCTTTCGCACGCCAACTGCGTGTTCATCGCCGAGACTTGCTCGGAACTCGAATTCGTGAAAGAGAGCGACGAATCGCTGTCGTTTCTGCCTCTGGCGCACGCGCTCGAACGCGTTGTTTTCTACGCGTCGATGGCGGCGGGCGGCGTCGTAAATTTCGCTGAAAGCATCGAGAAGCTCGGCGACAACATGAAAGAGACAAGGCCGACAGTGCTGGTCGGCGTGCCAAGAGTCTATGAGAAAATTCACGAGCGCGTGATGGCTAACGTCGCGGAGTCTTCGCGATTCAAACAGAAGATGTTCTACTGGGCGGTGGGTGTCGGCCGCCGGGCGTTCAACCTGACCAGTCGGGGCGGGCGGCTGCCGGCGGGGATGGCGCTAAAACTAGCGGTCGCGGACGCGCTTGTTTTCAAAAAAATCAAGGCGGCGGCGGGCGGGCGCATCCGCTGGCTTGGCAGCGGCGGCGCTCCTCTCGCTCCTGAGTTACAGTATTTCTTCTGCTCCGTCGGCATGCCTCTCATTCAGGCTTACGGCCTCACCGAGACTGCAGCTCCCGCGATAATCACTCCCGTCGACGCCATCCGCATCGGAACCGTCGGCAAACGCATCGACGGCGTGGACGTGGAAATCGCTTCCGACGGCGAAGTCATCATCCGGGGGCCGAGCGTGTTCAAGGGATACTTCAAAAACGAGGAAGCCACCCGCGAGGCGTTTGACCGCGACTGGTTCAAATCCGGCGACCTCGGCTCGTTCGACTCCGAAGGCTATCTGTCCATCACCGGCAGAAAAAAAGACCTGCTCATCACCGCCGGAGGAAAAAACATATCTCCTCAGAATCTGGAGCATCACTTCAGCGGCATACCTTTGGTCAGTCAGGTAGTCGTCTGCGGAGATGGTCGCAAATATCTCACCGCGCTTTTTACTCTGGCCGAGGAAGACCTGCGGCGATTCGCCGCCGAACGCGGGCTGAAAGAAGAGGTTGGAACTCCGCTTGCGCGCCGCCCGGAGGTCGATGAATTTATCGCGCGCGGCGTGGAAGAGAAAAACAAGGAACTGCCGCCTTACGAGACCGTGAAGAAATTTAAAATCATCCCCGGAGAATTCACCATCGAATCGGGCGAAATGACTCCGACCATGAAAATTAAACGCAACGTGATATTCGCAAGATACAGCGCGGAGATAGAAAGCATGTACGATTGAGGCTGAATCCGCAGACCCGGCCTGACAACCAGAGTTGGGAGAATTGTTGTAAGAGGTCCGCGCGCTGTTGAGGCTCAACCGACTGCGTCCGCCGAGTCCAGCAACGCCTGCTTCATCGACCTCAGAGTCCCCGACACTTCGTTCGCTAGGTTTTCCAGAGGCACGATTCGCGACTCCTTCTCCGTCCGCAGCTTGAACTCCGCGCCGCCCGCCTTAAGCGACCTGTCAGATATGATTATCCGCATCGGGATGCCGCGCAGATCGCAGTCGGCGAACTTGACGCCCGGAGACGCGTCGCGGTCGTCGAAAAGCGTCTCGACTCCCGCCTCGTTCAAAACTTCGTAATATTTCTCCGTCAGAGCCTTCGTCTCCGCGTTTTTAGAAACCGCCGTTATCAGCGCCTCGAACGGGGCTACGCTCACGGGCAGCGCAAGCCCGAACTCGTCGTTGTATTTCTCCGCCAGACACGCCAGCAGTCGCCCGACGCCTATCCCGTAAGAACCCATTATCACAGGCTTCATCTCTCCGTCTTCGTCCACGAACTGCGCGCCGAGCGCGTTCGAATACTTCGTGCCAAGCTGGAAGATGTTGCCGACCTCGACCCCGTTCGCCACACGTAGCGCCGCGCCGCATTCGGGACATCCCGCCCCTTCGTAAACTATCGCTATCTGCGCCGTCATGTCTGGCTCATAGTCGCGCCCGCAGTTCGAGTTGAGAAGATGGAAATCCTTCTCGTTCGCCCCGCAAACAAGGTTGGCCGAGCGCGCCACTAGCTCGTCCACTACAACCAGCGCCGCGCCCTTCTTTATCCCCACCGGAGACGCGAACCCGGCCACTGCGCCGACTGCCACAATTTCCTCTTCGTGCGCCGGGCGCAACGTCGCCGCTTTTGTCAGGTTCTTCAACCCGGTGAAATTCACGTCCATGTCCCCGCGCACTATTGCGAACACAAGTTTTTCCGGCGTGTCAGGCCCGAACCCAGCCATGAAAAACACAGCCTTCGCGATTTTTGTTTTTTCAACTCCGAGGAATCCCGCCACGCTTTCGATGGATGTCACGCCCGGAGTGGAGACCTTTTCGAGCGGCTGCAGTTCCCCGCCGTCAATCGGTTCGACCCTGAACTTTGCCACCTCCGCGTTCGCCACGTAACCGCACGCGTCGCAGATTGCCAGAGTGTCCTCCCCGATGGGGGTTACGTACATATATTCGTGCGCCACGCTGCCGCCCATTAGCCCGACATCGCTTTTTACAACCGTCACCGGCAGCCCCGCGCGCGCGAACATCCTCAGATACGCCTTGTAGTGCGCCTCGTACTGTTTCAGCATCCCAGCCTCGTCCCGGTCCAGCGAGTACGAGTCTTTCATCACGAACTCGCGGGTGCGGATCAGTCCCCCGCGCGGCCTCACCTCGTCCCGGAACTTCGTCTGCAACTGATACACTAGGCAGGGAAGCTGCCGGTAAGACTTTATTTCGGTGGCCGCCAGCGACGCCACCACTTCCTCGTGCGTGAGCGCCAGCGCCATATCCCTGTCCCACCTGTCGCGGAACCGCAGCAACACCTCGTCTATCGCGTCCCAGCGGCCAGTCCGCTTCCAGATGTCCGCCGGATGAACCACCGGCATCGTCAGCTCTTGGCCGCCTATCCGGTTCATCTCCTCGCGCAGAATGTTCTCTATCTTTTTGAGCGACCTGTGGGCAAGCGGCAGATAAGAAAATATTCCCGCCGCCAGCATCCTCGCATAGCCGCCCCGAAGCAGCGCCTCGTGGGACTTCAATTCGACATCCGCAGGAGCCTCCCGCAGCGTTTCTCCAAACAGTTTTGACACTCTCATGGCATTGCCTTCCTTTATTGAACTCGCGTCCGCCGCCCGCCCGCCGGAGTCTTCCCATATGCGACCTGTCAGCCGCGCGTAATGATACCACAACCCCCGCCCTGTCTCAAGCCGCGCCGCTCCCTTGACTTGCCGCTCCTGTGGTGTAAAATAATCATGCAGTCGCGCGGGAATAGCTCAGTTGGTAGAGCATCAGCTTCCCAAGCTGAGGGCCGCGGGTTCGAGTCCCGTTTCCCGCTTCTTCATAAAGCGCAAATATAAACTTCTTATTTGTGTTTTTTATTGGTTTTGATACTCCGATGCCAAAATTATAAAAAGTCGTATTTACCCGTATATACCCCTGTGTTGCGGTTGAAATGTGTATCCAATGTATATCCAGACCTGTTAGAAAATCGACTTCGAATGATTGCTAAGTTGAATAATTACGTCGTCACATTTGTCACACATGTCACACGATTTCTTACCACTAGGAATTATCGTTTACGCTGACGTTGGCCAGTCCGGAGCGCTGTTTAAGAATTATTTGAAGTATCCTGATAGAGCAGTTGCGTTGTGCCGCGTGTATATAGATAGAATGTTCGGGAACAGAAGTGGGCTGATATCAGTGAATTGATTTGTGTGAGAAGCAAAAACAATCTAAATATTTTTGCTTATGTAATATTTGAAATTTTGGCATTTAAGATATAGGATGTTACCACTTTGGCGTTATTGATATAGAGTCAGTTCAATTTCTGCTCTTTTGCTTTATTTTTGTTTTGCACATTGAAGCGAGATAAGTATAAAATATGTGACATAATGACAAAGGAGTATTTTTATGAATATTGGAGAAAGACTTCCCGCATTCTGCTTGCCTGACCAGACAGGAACGAAGAAGTCGTTTAAAGACCTTGCGGGGAAGAATGGCTTGATTCTATATGTATACCCGAAAGACAATACTTCTGGATGTGCTAAAGAAGCTGAGGAGTTTAACAGCTTGTTGGATGCGTTTAAGAAAAAAAGCATTGGTGTTGTAGGCATTTCGAAAGACTCCGTGAAGTCGCATCAGAATTTTGCAGAGAAGTACGACTTGGGATTTCCACTATTGACTGACACGGACTTGAAGCTGCTTAAAGCCATAGGAGCATTCGGCGAAAAGAAGATGTACGGCAAGCCTGTTATGGGGACAATAAGAAGCACTTTCGTTTTCAATTCTAAAGGCGAGGCAGTCAAAATATATGCAAATGTGAAAGCCGCAGGTCATGCTGAGAATGTTTTGAGCGATTTGGACAATAAAAACAAGCTGACGTGTAAGCGTAATGGTTAAATAATTGAGCGTAAAGCTTTTCACTTATGTGCGAAACATTCGCGCATCTATTCGAATGTGAGGTAACATGGATTTCTTCATAAGCATGTTTAAGTGGCCGGAAGAATTGATCAGTGAAGTTATATATATATCAATCATTGTTCTTTTTTTCGTTCCTCTAATACATGAGATCGTGCAATATATGATTTCTAGGGGATACCTTAAAAGCGTGTTTGGGTACTTTGAATCATTGCCTTTTAGTATTATTAGTGATAAAACGCAAATTGCATCAATTGCAGACGCTTTCCCCAAAGGAACAACTTTTAATCACGCATGGAATGAATTTTATGAAACACTTTTAATAAGGGATAATGAAGTTTTTAATACAATAGACGCTCAAGTTTTCTTCAATCAAGATATTTTGAAGCGTAATTGGGGATTTATTACGCCACGTCTTGTAGCGAATCTGCCTGGACTTCTTGTTTCACTAGGTATACTAGGAACTTTTATGGGATTAGTTTCTGGATTAAGTGGATTGAATCCTGAGGCTGATTCAACGGAATTAGCAAAAGGTGTTGGAATTTTAATAGATGGTATTGGAACCGCTTACTATACCTCAATATGGGGCATATTGGCATCGTTTTTATTTTTGATCATTGAAAGAATATTAACTGACAAATTTTCAAATAATATTAACCACCTTGTAGAATCAATAGATAAATATTTTCAGAAAAAAACTGTCCAAGATATACAATTAGAAATGCTTGAACATCAAAAGAATTTGACTGGAACTCTTCAATCTTTTTCAACAGATTTATCTGATGTGGTTACAAAGGCATTCACTGAGACAATGAAGAATACAGTTGTGCCACCAATAACAAGAATGGCATATGCTTTTGAGAATAGTAGAAAAGAAACGATGAAAATGCAAACAGAAGGAGTAGGCTCGTTAATTGATGGGTTTATGGAAAAAATGAATCAGGCTTTGGGAGACAGATTCTCAGAACTATCAAGTTCGACAGAAAACGTGATAACTAAAAATATGGAGTTTTCAAAGCATCTAGAACCGATTTTGCAAAGTCTTTCAAAATCATTAGAATCTCAGCAGATAATAGCACAATCATTTAATAATTCTTTTTTGGAATCAAAGAATATGAATGATTATATGTACCAAAACCTCGAAAATATGGTAGCATCTATGAATCAACTAAAAGCAACTATAGATAATTTGAACATCGCAAACGATGAAACAAGAGTATTGCAAGATTCGCATAATAAGTTTCAGGATAGATATGAGAGGAATCTTGACCGGTTAACACAGGCAAGCACAGGCATTTCTGAAAATTTCAAAATGCAGCAAGAGGCTTTTTCAGGGATGTTAAACAATATAAGCGGTAAATTTGATGCTTTAAGTAGTGTCATTAGCGATATGACAACATGGAATGGCACTGTTAGAGAAGATTTAAAAGATTTAACATTATCACTTAAAGAATCTGCATCTAATCAAACAAGTATGATAGGCTCATACAATGAATCCGTTAAAAATATACATGGAGCAATCAATTCTTTAAAAGACATTCAGGAAGTCATAAAATCGTATTCTGAGAAAATTGCAAGTTCATCAATTACATTTGCTAATGCCACTGAAAAGCAATATGAATCGGCAATATTATTGTCTGAAACACAAAATAAGCTTATAGAAACAACAAATAATGTGAAGAACTCGATTGTAACGATGGAAAATGGATGGAGAGAATACGCCAATACTTTTAAAAGCGTAAATGAACAATTAACAAATAATATGGGGCGTTTTACGAAAGAAGTTAAAGATTCAGTCATACAAAATCTGGTCGCTTTCGATGAACACTTGAGCGATGCGACAAAAAGATTAGGAAATGTCGTTGCTGAGTTGGTAGAAGTTATTGACGGATTGGAGGGAGCATTAGCAAATATAAAAAGTTAACAAAAATATGAGTTAATATGAAAAGTGAAGAAAACAACTCATTTTGGATATCTTATAGTGATCTTGCAACAGGTCTTTTATTGTTGTTTGTATTGATTATTGTAATGATGTTGTTATCTCACAAAAAAGAAATAGAAGCTTTACAAGGAATAAGAAAAGCGTTAATTGTTCAGTTAAAACAGGCTTTCGATAAAGAACACTTAGAAGTGGATATCGATCCCAAGACTGGGGCTATCGCGCTTAGAACGGAAGTGCTTTTTGATGAAGATAAGTATGAATTGAAAGAACTTGGTAAAGTTTACTTAAGAAATTTTATTGTTCCATATTACTCAACACTGCTTAATAGTGATTGGTGTAAAGCATTAGACAATGAAAATGAGAAGCCTTGTGATAGCTACATAAAATATATCATTATTGAAGGACATGCAAATCAAAAAGGTGATTATCAATATAATCTTGATTTGTCTGGTAAAAGAGCATCTGAAGTGGCAAAATTCATATTATCATATGATATGAATTTAGAAGCTAGTTTGAAAAATAAACTAAAGACAAGATTAGCTTTAACAGGAAGGAGTTATGCAGAACCGAAATATTATAATGCTGATGTTCCTAAAGGCTATGATATTAATGCAGCATGTGAAAGTCAAAATCTACCATCAATTTATGTGGATTGTGAAAAAAGCAAACGAGTAGAGTTTAAATTTTTATTGGTAGAAGAAGATGAAATTGAAAAAAGCAAAATAGAACTTTTAGGATATTGATTAATTATGAGTATAGACTGGAATTCAAATATAGATTGTAAGCCACGACGACTCAAAATTGCGATTGAAGAAATAGAAAAAAAGTTTTATGATATTGAGAACTCAAATCCAACAAAAGATATGTTCGAAAGGATGAAATATGATGTTTTTAACAAAGTTAAAAATGCTAGTTCTGAAGAAATACTAAATGATAGGCTATTATCTAAGAGAGAAGCAAAAGTAGCTGTTTGGATATGTCGCAAAATTACCAATAAAGATAATAGAAGCATAAATTGGCAAGAAAAGGCTTTTTTGCACATATCAGCAAGAAAAAGACAACTAAGTGCTGCATTTTTATTTGATGCTTATCAAGATATTTATTGGAACGAATATTTAAGAAAACATTTACAGGAAAGAATCATGGATGTAGAAAAGCTGTCAATAGTTAAAAATAAAGAATATTTTGAAGTAATATTTCGGCAGAATCCTATTTCTCAGACATCAAGATTGTGTTCGTATAAAAACATAAGAATAAGAGATGTTGACGAATATTTTAATATATTAAACGAAAAGCCATTGTCTAATGCTATAAAGAAGGAATTGATAATTAATTCAAGTAAGGCATGGCTACAAAATCTTGTACAATCAGAACTAGATTACATATATGAACACTTAGAAGGAAAAGAACTTAGAATGTTTTTTACAAAATTTGTAAGGGAACTTGATATATTATCATATTCACCAGACCAAATAGATCGTAATCACTTATTTTGTTATGCATTTAGTAACATTGTAAAACATGAAGGCGACCCCAAAAAGAGAGAATCAAAATGGAGCGACGTACCTAAAGATATTGTAGATTTAGTAAAATGGTGGACGACTCAGCATGAGATTGATCAATTTTTTTCAAAATTGGATGCAGACCCTTACAGAAAAGATTTTTGGAGAAAAACAGCAAAACACATAACAGATTTAAGACATTATAGACATCCTAATGCTTTTGCAATGAGAATTGGGGATTACTATTTCGTAGAGTTTGGCGATGTTGGAAATGCACTTTACATATACAATACAGTTACTTTCAACAAATTAACAAAAAACATAAATGAAGCAAGCTTGATAAGTGAAAGCACTTTAAAAGAAAACAATGCTTCTTACTGGAGCAGAAAAGTTAGATTATCAAAAACAGAAATCAATCAATATGGAGCACGTGCCTACCATCATGATAGTAAAAGTGAAGTTTGGCAAAATCATGTAAAAAATATAATTTGGAATGTTGCAAATGTCGATATTTGATAAAAAGGAACGCGTAATTTGGAATATGTCATTCAATGAAGATGGCATATCAATGAATTTAACAATTAATACAATTCGTGTATCATTGCCATTAGATATAAAAACAAAACACTATATTGAATATTATAATAAAAATATGTTGATGTATATAAATAAAATAGAAGCTATAGATTCATTCAGCGATATATTTAATGCTAACAGAAGTGAGATCAACATACCTTATGAATATATATATGAAGGGCTTGAGAAGCTTAACTACGAACAGCAATATGAATCCGATGAAAATGATTCTGCAGAAATTGTAAATATTTTGAATGATATTGCTGATATACCACCGATATATCCATTAAAGATTAAAATAAAAACTAACGGCACGTTTAAAGATAAGCAATTCAGCATGATGGCTGAACTTTATGAGCCGCCTAGTATTAGGGTACTAACTGAACCTGTTGGAGCGTCTATTAAACTAAATAATGGCAATATTGTATTATTACAAAAGGAACAATATTATTTATTGAAAGACATGAAAGCAATTATGCCAGATGATGAAATTGGAAAAATGAGATATTGGGGAGTATTACGAGAAAAGGCAATAAGAGCTAAAGCTGAATTAGATCCCTATTTGAAAAATGAAATACTGTTAACTATCGACAAAATTAAACCAATAATAAAACCGTTAAATGATGGAAGAGCTATGATTGATATTGATATACAATCAGATAAAACGCACGAGCTAAACATTAAATTTAATAAATTTGATAAGGTACAGGATAAATATAATCTTGATTCTGGCAATAACACTGAAAGAATAAGAATTATACCAACAGATAATGCAAGAGAAGCACTTAATAATATTAAAAGAAGACCAATACTACAAAAGAATGAATTTGCAAAATTCTTAGCAAACCCAGAAGCAATATTTCCAGAAAAAGGTTTTGATCTTTCAGAATACAGCGATCGTGTCATCGAGATAGGAGAATATAAATACTCGTCTATTCGATTTCTCGTATCAGATGCTAATAAAATGGAATGGTTAGACTGGGACGAAAGTATTGAAAAAGTACCACCACTGATAATACAACTTGATGGAGATAGCGAACCAATTGAAATTGATATATCGAATGATGAAATATGGGAGAATATTAAAGATAAAGTAAGACAAGCAGCAATAGAAGGTAGTGATTATGTTGAAATAATACCGAAACATTTTGTACCTATTAATCAATTGCCCGAAGAACTTGTTTCAGCGATTGATAAATACAATAATGAAAACAATAAAGATAAGAGAAAAATATATTCATTGATTATTAAGAATAACGTTTATTCACTTGAATGTGGAGACCAGACATTAATTAAATGTGAGGAATGTCAAATATTTACTACACCACCTACTAGTATAGCTAATGGCGTGAAATTGTATCAGCATCAGCTTGAAGGCTATTCGAGAATGTATTGGATTACACAGAATATAACTGACCCATTAAAAGGCTTTTTATTGGCTGATGACATGGGGTTAGGAAAGACATTACAGGTTATATGTGTATTAGCAAAAAATATATCACAGGGTATTGAGGGTAAACATCTTTTAGTCGCGCCAATATCGTTACTAGAGAATTGGAATAGTGAAATAACGAGATATTACCCCGGAGTATTTTCTACATATTGGCTACCAGGAAAGCATTTTAACCCTGATATGATTAAAAATAATACAATAGTAATGACATCTTATGAAACTTTGAGAGAACGGCAACTTGAATTAGGAAAAATACCATGGCAAACAATGATTATTGAT